>Ga0208871_1000007_pt1 | contig 75624 bp, 77 predicted proteins | sample CryBogCBE19Jun07_FD_184592 | JGI IMG/M metagenome (GOLD analysis project Ga0208871, IMG submission 184592) | Freshwater microbial communities from Crystal Bog, Wisconsin, USA - CBE19Jun07 (SPAdes) | ecosystem: Environmental > Aquatic > Freshwater > Bog lake | place: Crystal Bog, Wisconsin, USA...
CATAACCCCCTCGCTTGGGGGACAGCTGTCCCCCAAGCGAGGGGGTTATGGGGGACAGCTGTCCCCCAAGCGAGGGGGTTATGGGGGACAGCTGTCCCCCAAGCGAGGGGGTTATGGGGGACAGCTGTCCCCCAAGCAAGGGGGTTATGGGGGACAGCTGTCCCCCAACTTTTAATTTCAACTTTATTGGCTTTATTGGTTTTATTGAATTGCTCATTACTTTAATACTTATTTAAAATACTTATTTAAAATACTTATTTAAAATTATTATTTTAACATTTTAACATTTTTACGCTATAAGAATATAATATTATAAGATTCTATACTATTAGGTATTTTATAAACAAATATGACTATTATAAATGGTATTGAAATTGATGATATTAAGTATGTTGAAAACGAAACAAAGAGAGCAATAAAATACAATGATCCTATCGAGGATAATCTACATGTAGTTATTGTATTAAGCAATCCATGTGGATTTGCAACAAGATATATTTTAGCGAGAGAATTTATTAAAAGACTACAATACGAAAGAAATATAGTTATATATATAGTGGAATTGGCATATGGAAATCAAGACTATTATATAACACAGAAGAATAATAGTAAACACTTACAATTACGTACAAATGAAAATATCATTTGGCATAAAGAGAATTTAATAAATATTGGAATACGTACCTTATTACCAAAAAATTGGAAAGCAGTTGCATGGCTTGATACAGATATTGAATTTGATAGTCCATCATGGGCATTAGATACATTGAAAATCTTAAATGGTTACAAAGATATTGTACAACTATTTAGTCACACAATATTTATGGATCAAAATGGTGATACAGAAACGATATTTACTGGACTAGGATTTCAACATATTAAAGGTACTAAAAGAAGTACTACCATAAGTAAAGTATTTTCTTTTTGGCATCCGGGTTTTGCATGGGCATGTAACAGAAATATGTATGAAAGAATGGGAGGATTGTATGAATATGCTATAACCGGTGACGGAGATATGATTATGGCTACATGCATCATTAATACATATAAAGTATTATTTGCTGAGAAAATATCGAATGATTATAGACAAACATTAGAAACGTTTGAAGAAAAAGTTAAAGGATCAAGACTTGGATATGTTCCCGGAGTCATTCATCATCATTTTCATGGAAGCATAAATAGTAGAAAATATGATATGAGAGAGACTATTATAATTGAATATAACTACTCACCAACTATATACTTGGATAGAGACAGTTATGGTCTATTAGTTCCAAGTGCAATTTTTCCTAAAGGACTTAAAGATTCAATAACAAACCATTTTAAATCAAAGAATGAAGACTCGCATAGGAAAAAAGTAGAATCTATGTGGCCACAATATGCTACTAATAATACTACTAATAATACTATTAACAAAGAAGATAACAAAGAAGATAACAAAGAAAATAGAATATCAATCGTGTCTTTTTTAGAAAAGCATTTCAAGAAACCTTTAAATATTAATTGTATAGTTATTAATTTACCACATGAAAAAGAGAGATTGGAACTGTGTAGAGAACAATTAGATAAAATATCAATACACAGAGGAACTTATTATACATTAGAAGCAACATACTGGAAAGATGCTAAGTCATTAGAAAAAGACTTTTTAAGTCTTGGTTGGGGACAGCTTGGGGGACAGCTTGGGGGACAGCTGTCCCCCATAACCCCCTCGCTTGGGGGACATGATTTTAAATTACAAGAAGTAGATGCAAGGGGGCTATGGGGGACAGCATGTCCCCCATTAATTAACGAATTTTATGAAGTAAATGATACAAATATCAAAATACAAGGAGCTCCACTCGCATGTTACTGTAGTCATGTAAGAGCTTTAAAATATGGATATTATAATTTTTCTGATTACACTTTAATAATAGAAGATGATATATTTTTTGATGATTTATCTGATTTAGAAGAGTCTTTCCAGAAAATTCCAAGTGATTGGGATATAATATGTCTTAATTCACAAATTGCTGATGCTGACCAGAGTAGCATAAGTAGCATAAGCAGTAATAATACTGTACAAAAACTAGTCAATGGAAAATTATATCATTTGCACTGTTATATTGTAAAAAATACGTCAATACCGCAATTACTTGATGGATTATATCCAATAATTGATCAAATTGATGTGCTTATAGGTAATATGCATAATGTGCTTAACATTTACAACATTTGTAATGATAATATTAGACAAAGATCATTAGTAACAACTGTACAAAATAATATATATACAGTATATAATAGTCCTGTTTATTCAGTATTAGTAGAAAAGTTAAATCTACTTCAGTTAGAATTTACAAAATACATTGGGGGACAGCTGTCCCCCATAACCCCCTCGCTCGTGGAACATTCTTGTAAAAAGCATATCCCCCATGAATATGCTTCTCAAATTGCTGAAACGTTATTTGATGATTTAATTTATAATAATATTTTCACAAATCTTCAACAATATGTTTCTAGTATTGACTATAATGCTGATAATGCCTATAATGCCAGCAATTCTGAGAACTCTGAGAATATTCTTAAATTAATGAAAACAATATTTTCTTATTTCCTAAAAGATCAAGAAGCAATTAATGTATGTTCAAATAAAATAACAAGTGAGTTTCAATACATAATAGATAATTTCAGACTTCATAACACTGAATATTGTGGTAAAATGATTAAAGCATATGGATGTGGAAGTAGTTCCTGTGTCTACATTGGTGAGGAGGAACAATCATGTTCCCAAAGCGAGGGGGTCATGGGGGACAGCTGTCCCCCAAGCTTTTCCCCAAGCTGTTCCCCAAGCTGTCCCCCAAGCTGTCCCCTACCACCAATCATTAAAGTTTATAATAATAAATTGAGATGGACGCGTCGTGGGCATTCAGATGTTACCACAATTTATAATAATGAAATGAATATTCTTAGTAAGATAGGTAATCATAAGCATGCATTGGAACATTTTCCAAAACTACTACATACGGAGAATAATCAAAATAATCAAAATAATCAAAACAATCAAATAGTAATGTCATATACTGGAGAATCGTTATATAATAAATTTAATTTACCTTCTGATTGGAAAGATCAGATCAATGACATTTTTAGTATATTAGATGAATGTAATATTTATTATCCAGAATTTAATATACGCAACATTACTGTTCTACAAAATAAAATTTATTTCATTGATTTTGGTTTAGCTGAGATAAAGACAACGGGCTCAACTGGATCAACTGGAACAACAGGCTCAGTAAATGGAGAGAATTGTGCATCATTTATCACTTTACTTGATACATTAAATAATAGATTCAAAGGAATTACGAAGAAACAAATGCATTTATTATATATGTCGTTTATGACATATCAACGAAATAATAACATGTTTAAATCTAATATATTCTAAATATATTCTAATATATTCTAAGTCTCTGAAAAAACATAATCTATCTATATATCTATATATCTATATATCTATATACCTATATATCTATATACTACAATGCTCCGCATTATTCAAAATATTCCTGACATTAAGACATATCCTCTTATTTATGTGTTCGAGCATATGAAAATAAAACATAAACCAAACACATTATGGTTAGAATTCGGTGTAGCTAGTGGAAAGAGCATTAATTATATTTCACAATTTACAACTGATAAAGTCTATGGATTTGATAGTTTTGAGGGACTGCCAGAAAAATGGCGTGACGGTTTTGATAAAGGAACATTCAATCAAAATGGTTGTTTGCCTAAAGTCAATAGTAATGTAGAGCTTATTAAAGGATGGTTCGATCAAACATTAGTTGAATTTATTCAGGAGCATAATCAAAAAGTATCATTTATTCATTTAGATGCTGACTTATACAGTTCAACTAAATATGTACTTGATACATTGAAAAATAATATTGATGAGAATTGTATTATTATATTTGATGAATTAGTTAATTATCCGAATTTTGATGGAGAAACAGGAGAACTTAGAGCATTTTATGAATTCATTACAGAAAATGTAGTTGATTATGAATGGATTGGAATGAATGGAAAACCAACTGGAATGTCTGGTTATTATCATGAAAATGTCGCATTAGTCATTCGATCAATTTCAATTTAATAATCTCTAATGATCTCTAATGATCTAATAAAAAATGCTAATATTCTTTTAATAAATACAAATACTAATAATCCTTACAAAATGGCACAATCAGAAACTGCACCAGAATCACAATTTGTTGAACTAGTACGATCATCATGTGAATTAAATTTTGATCAACTTGTTCTGTATGGTGATCTATGGCATGCGCCATCTGAAGAAAGGACGGATGAATATTTAATCCAACATAGTAAAACTTCGTGTTATCATTACGAAGTTGGAGTAGATATACTTGCAAAGTGGAAAGATTTAGTGTATTCTGAAAGTAGAAAAATTGATTGCTATCGCAACATTATCTACATTCTCAAACGTTTTTAATGTTTCTGTTATAGTTATAGTTATAGTATCTCCGAGAGCAACTCTATGCACTTTCCTTTGTTCATTTGTCATGTATACATTATTCATATCATATGAACAATAACAATCGTCACATGCGTCAATTATGTTAAATTTATCAATTAATAATTCTATTTGATGTTAATTTTGATAGAATATCCTTACAAACATATATCTTATTTTTTTGTGCTAATTCTTCATTTGGACATTTTGACACTTTTAAAGAATGTGACATTTATTTTCTTTATTATTTTCTTTATTATTTTCTTTATTATATAATGTTTTTTGAGTTTTCTTAAAAATAACAGAAAATAACAAAAAAATAATAAAAGATAAACAAAGAAGAAATGTTTAATTTATACCTAACAGATGAATATATTAAAATCCCATCAAAGGAATATTCATTTCCTGAATATGAAAAACTGCATAAAAGAATATCAAATATAGCATTGAGAAATCCTACAGGTTGGGTATTATTAAGCGATCCATATGAAATATGGTTACTCACTAGATATTGGCCAAATAAATATATGCACATTAGAGAAGGGTTATTTGGTTTTAATAAGTTTACATTCTATGATAAACCATAAGAAGTTTACTATGTGATCAGGATAGTATGGGTACCAAAATCTTCAATATATCCCATTTGTTTACATAATTTACACATATAAACTTTCTATATGTGCCATTCATAGCATTTTGACTCCCACCAATTGCATACAGTTGATGATTACAATGTTGCATACTTAAAATTTTTGCATATTGCATGTACATATCTAATATTGTATATTTCTATATATAACGAATATTTTTGCAATGAGACCATTACAATTAGAATGTTCACCAAAACTTACTAAGCGAGGGGGTTATGGGGGACAGCTGTCCCCCAAGCGAGGGGGTTATGGGGGACAGCTGTCCCCCAAGCTGTCCCCCAAGCTATCCCCCGTTATCGCTAAAAATAAAATGGATAAGCATTATGAATATTTTCTTACTGATGATATCGGTACAAATTTGGGATTTTCGCCTCATTTAACTCCTGCAGAAATGTTAGAATTAGGAGTTTTTGAGGGTAAATATATAAATGATTGTAAAAATGAATTTCCTGCAGAATGGTTCGAAAATGCAGAAAGAGCACATACATTAAGCTCTAAACCAGATATTAATTGTAACTACTTTAAAGTTAAAAGCAGACAATCATTAAGTGTATGGAGAGAAAAAGGATGGATCTATGGTCCTGATAATAGAGGATGGTTTCAATGGTATTGCAGATACTATATGGGTCGTAGAATACCAGAAATTGATGCAATTCAAATAAAAAGATGGAAAGCATTTAAACGTCATTATGCTCAAGTACAAAAGAATTGCCCAAAAGATATCACTTGCAGACCTAAACAGAGACAAGCTCTTTTACAGTGGGCATATAATCCTTTCGTGTAATAAAATGCTCTAAGAAATTCTTAGAGGCAAGGGGGCTTTGGGGGACAGCTGTCCCCCAATTGTGGTTAAAAATATTTCATAATTATTTTTATAGAAAGAATTTATATCCTTTAGATTATTTTTTTGTCCTTTAGATTTATTTTTTTATTTTAATAACATTTAGAGAGTATTCTTTAGTATTCTTCTTTGGCATTTTATTTTATTTTTCAAAGTTTTTTTCTATACAAGTAATATACACAGTCCAATAATGTCTGGGGGATTAATGCAACTTGTCGCCTACGGCGCTCAAGATATCTACTTAACAGGTCAGCCTGAGATTACATATTTCAAAGCAATGCACCGTCGACATACGAATTTTGCGATGGAAAGCATTCAGCAAACATTCACCGGAAATGCGGATTTCGGCAAGAAGGTTACTGTTACCATCGCCCGTTCTGGCGATCTCATCCATCGTGTGTACTTGCAGGTCGAATTGCCCGAAATTACTCCATCTGTCTCCGGATGCTGGACTAATGAGGTCGGTCATCATTTGATCCGATGTGTTGAACTTGAGGTCGGTGGTCAGACCATTGACAAGCAGTATGGTGATTTCTTGCAAATCTGGTCTGCTGTCACTGTTCCCTTCAGTCTCCGTACTACTTACAACAAGATGATCGGTATGACTAAGCAGTTGTGCGAGTACTCTACTGAGACCAAGCCTAATGTTACCTTGTACATTCCTCTTCAATTCTACTTCTGTTGCAATGCTGGTCAATCATTGCCCCTTATTGCCCTCCAATATCATGAGGTTAAGATCAATGTTGAGTTCCGTCCCATTGAGCTCCTCTGGTGCTCTGCTGATGGTTCCCTCGATGATGCCGTTCGTCGCCAGAACTTCAACGATTGTGCCTTGTGGGTTGATTACATCTACCTCGATACGGATGAGCGTCGCCGATTTGCCCAAGTCTCTCACGAGTACTTGATCGAGCAGTTGCAGACATCTGGTGATGAGTCCATCAACACAACCAGCAACAAGATACGTCTTAACTTCAACCACCCTTGCAAGGAGCTCTTGTGGGTTGTTCAGAAGGATTCTCACATCGGTCACCCCGGAGGTGAAGTGAGCAATCAGTGGTCTAACTACCAGTTGGATGCTTTTGATATTATTACCCAAGGTTTCTCCATGTACGATGGTGAGTTGTATGGATCTGACACTGGTAACTTCTCTACCACCCATGGTTACACAGTTGGTGCCCGTGACGGTAACCCAGTCTTGAACGCTAAGCTCCAACTTAACGGTCATGATCGTTTCGCTGTTCGTGAAGGTTCTTACTTCAACCTTGTTCAGCAATACCAGAGCCACACTGCCGGTTCTGCCTCGGAAGGTATCAATGTGTACTCCTTCGCTCTTAAGCCCGAGGAACAACAGCCATCATCGTGTGTTAACTTCTCACGTATTGATAATGCTGTTCTCATGATGAACGTCCACCCCGGAACTTTCATCGCTGTTCAGCTTGACGGACAAACTTCCGTGACTCAAGCGCGTGTCAGAATCTACACGAAGAATTACAACGTGTTCCGTGTCATGAATGGAATGGGCGGTACGGCTTACGCCAATTGAATTTATCGGTGCGTTTTTGTCTTATGTATTAATGTGTGAGTGCGTTTTTATTATATAATTTTATAACTTTGGGTTCTTACAAAGTCAAAATAGCACTAAAAACGCACTTATGAAAATTTTTAATAAGTGCGTTTTTAATTTGTTTTGAGAGTGATTATTTTTTTGTCCTAGTATTATTATCACATTTTCTGCATACAGAAAATGTTTTCAATTCTTTCTTTCCATTTTTAATAAACATTGATAATGGTTTATTAACACCACATCCACTGCACTTTTTATGTGGGACATAATCTAAATATAATGTTTTACATATGCATATAAGGCAGTGATTTTCTGTATGATCATATACTTTGAACGTATTTGATGTGTTTCTACATTGTAAACATACTAGTAATGTGTCACCTTTTTCTGAAACATAGTAATTTAACGGACGAAGTATTTTACATCGATTGCATTTTTTGGTTTGAATATCTTGAAGAGTTTTGAAACATGCACAACCAGAGCAATGATTTACATGTGCGCTTGCATGCGCATTTATATGCATTTTATCTGTTTCAGTAAATTCCTGTATGGTTGAAATATTATTAATATGTCCGCCATTTTCAGTAGGTATTTTTATTTTCAGTAGATATTTTATTTTCAGTAGATATTTTATTTTCAGTAGATATTGATGCGTTTGATGCAGGTAAAAAATAAATTATGCATGGTTGATTAGTAGTAAAATGATCATTAACAATACGCGTTGTCGGTATTTTATCATTTAATGCAGTTAATAATAGTTGATGTTCTTTTGATATTTGTTGTGGTATTTGTTGATAATTTCTTTCTTGTCGTTGTTCTTGTTGTACTTTTTGTTCTTGTTGTTGTTGTATTTGAGATGATTGTTGTATTGATTGTGTTTGTTGAGACTCTTGAGATAATTTTTGTACCTGCTGTATTTGTTGTTGTTCAAAAATCATATCTTTACTTTCTGCATCGTGTTCTGTTTTTATGTAATATGATTCTTCGTGGTGCGATTGGCTGAATAGTTATTTTATCAGCTTGTTGTATGTTAGGTTTTTTCTTTGGCGGGTAAAGAATACAATTAGTACATGTTTTATCTCCTAAATTATAACTTGATTTAGATTTATATCTACAACATGTTTCACAATGTTCTGAGAGTGTTAAAAGTGCAGAGAGTATTAAGACCACTACTGGGAAAACAACATATTGGTCACCTTCAACAGGTACTTATACTTTATGGTCTAATCCACATTTAAAAAAGTGTTTAAAAAATAATACTAATTAAATATATCTTCATCAATTTATTATCATATTATTGTCTTCTTTATCATTTGGCCATGTTTCATTACAATAATTTAATACAATAGCTTTGGAATTTTTATCGATTGTACAATTATGAAAGATCATGTTTCTTTCATTCTTCATGGATCCAATATAATCTCTCAACTCTAATATTGATTTATCGTATCGATTCTTTAAATATTTAATCATATCAAACTGGGGACAGTTGTCCCCCATAGCCCCCTTGCCGGAAGAACGTTCTCTTAATATGATGTGTTAATTAAAAGAGATTAAAAATGATAAAAAATTCTATTTAATAAAATGGCTTTCTATGCAGTATCAAAAGGGTTCAAAACTGGAATTTACAATACATGGGAAGATACACAAAAGCAAGTTAATGGTTATAAAGGAGCATTGTTTAAAAAGTTTAAAACTCGTGATGAAGCGATTCAATTTATAGGATATGATATTCCTATTTACACTGAAAAAGAACAAATAACAGAAAACCCTATAGAGCAAATAGAGAAACCAATAAAGGCAGATCAGCATATAGGCCAAATATTACAACGATTACAACAATTACACCAGCAAATTGAAGAAAATCTACAGCAAATATGCCATCAAGTAGACGAAGAAGTAGACCATCAAACAGAACAAGTCCAAAGAACAGAAGAAGCACACGCAATAGTACAAATAAAAGAAGAAGAGCCTTTAATAGTGTTTACAGATGGTTCATGCAGAAATAACGGCCGTAAGACAGCAAGAGGCGCATATGCTGTTGTGTGGCCACATTACGATCAGTATAATTATTCATCATTGCTATCACTCCAAGAGCAACAAACAAACAATCGTGCAGAATATCATGCAGTAATATCTGCATTACAGATAGCATCTGTAATAGATCCAAGCTTGAAGAGACCATTAATTATCTACACCGATTCACAGTTATTAATAAGTAGTTTAACTTTATGGATTACAAAATGGAAAGCAAATTGTTGGACGAAATCAAATGGTATGCCTGTCAGCAATGTAGATCTACTTAAAGAATTAGATACTCTTATGCAAACAAGAATTGTAAAATTTGAACATGTTATGGCACATACAGGAGGCACTGACTTTCAATCTTACTGGAATAATGTTGTTGATAAAATGGCTTTTTCTACAAATACAGATAGGAAATACTGATCATTAAAAAATGAAAAAGAATAATTTTTTTATAACACTAATACTACTAATACTACCAATACTACTAACAGCATTACAATTAAGGAACATGGATCTTGACTTTAATGACTGCATAAATACAGACAATCTTTTTCGAACAGATACACAAATAAGTGATAATGTCAAGTGGACATATTACATCAATGGCACAGATGTAACATATGTTGGTCAGTTTGATTCAAAGTACTATTATAAGATTAAGACTCATCAGTATTCACATCAAAGTATTGTTATGACTCTTGTTACAAACAAGCAAATCGATATACTTGAGGAATACGTGAGAAATAAGTTACCATCAGGTATTCGGTGGAATGACCCTGCTATTAGTGTTATTAATACAGCTGTTCGCACGGAAGATGATGATTTTACAAGTGATATTATCATCAAGATTCTGCCAATTTTTGATAAAAAGATGATAGATGATTGGTATCCTCAGTATCATCTTAATGATATGCTCGAGAGAAATATGCCGAAGAGTATTTTGGCATATTATTCAAACATGTCAATTTGCAAGAACAATTACAAAGTATTCACACCACAGCGATCTTATTAAGTCGCTAAAGATTACTAATTGCAAAGATATGTATTGCCAATGTAATTAAAGTATTAGTACCTAAATACACCTAAATACACCTAAATACACCTAAATACACCTAAATACACCTAAATACACCTAAATACACCTAAATACACCTAAATACACCTAAATCTGAGGACTTTAAAGGAAAAAGAGCAAACTTACTTTGGAGTTCTGTCAAAAAGGACAGAATTATTTTTTAAAATTATCTCAAAAAAAATGAAAAAAAAATTATCTTAAAAAAATATACCCTATTATGTAGTGTATCAACTGTCGTGGCCGAGTGGTTTAAGGCGCTGGATTTAAGTCCCAGTGACGTTAGTCAACGTGGGTTCGAATCCCACCGACAGTATATTACACTTTGTGTTAATTACTTTGTGTGTTATTTATGAATTTTATATTGTTGTAGGTGCTGTGGTAGTTATGGTTGCTCTTTTTTTTGTTGCTGTTGCTGTTCTTTCTGCTGTTGCTGTTGTAGTTGCTCTTTCTGCTATTGCTGTTGCTGTTGCTGTTGCTGTTGCTGTTGTGGTTGCTGTTGTGGTTGCTGTTGTGGTTGCTGTTGTGGTTGCTGTTGTGGTTGCTGTTGTGGTTGCTCTTTCTGCTGTGATTGCTGTTGTGTGTTCTTGAGAATAAGTGCTTGAATCTTCTTTGGCAATATTGAATAAAACTTCTGTTGAGCACTATTAGTAGTATTAGTAGTATTAATAGTATTAATAGTATTAGTAACAACACCATATCCAAATCCAAAAAAATTTTCAAATACTTGAATAGAAAGTTCTGGATATTTCCAACATAATTCAGGAATATGTTTATCTCCTATAGAATGATAAATATTCGCTAATGGATAACTGTCAGTTGTTGTTATGCTAACACCGCATACCCATGTTCTACTAGTTTTAGGTACTCTATATTTAATAGATACTAATGGTGTTGTTATCGGAGTAGAACGATCACTTGTGTATATAGAAATGTCATTGACTGGATCATAGACATAAGCAAAATAAGTTGCGCTTGAAGAAGGATTTGCCATTATTTAGAATTCTCCATGAACAGTTCTATTTGCTTGTTTTCTTGAACGAATGAGAGGACCTGAATAGTAATCATATGTTTGTGATGTTGTCATTTTATTCTATATAAGAACAAAAGACTAAAGAATAAAAAATGTTTAAAATTTTAAAGTGAAATAATAATGGATTTTTGTGCATTTCTACCACTCTATTATGGCAAAATCACTAAATGTCGAGACTTATCAATGCCATTCTACTATTATTAGTTCTGGTAGTTCTGGTAGTGCTAAAACATTACATGTATTTGCTGATCATCACATTAATGCAGGAACAAAAGATAGAGTCTCTGCTAAATACATTTCTCATTGTATATCAAATGTGATGAAAAGAGATATAAAATGTCTATTATACACATCGTCTTATAATGGATTTGGTCCAGTTGCATGCGCTTCTGGAGCTCGCTCAAATGGACTTGATTGTACTTTAGTATTGTGTTTAAAAGGTTTCGGTCACAGCAAAGAATCGACTATAGATGAAGCAAATGCTTCGTTATCTGTTATACGTGCTAGAGAATATGGTGCAAAAATCTTTTTCGCAAAGACTTGGCAAGAAATGATCCATTTAGGTAAAAAGATATCTGAGGAAGAAAATGTGTGGTGGTTGCCATTAGGGTTTAAAGATGATTTGTATGTTCAAATGCTTGCAGACGAGTTAATTGAAGCGGTTAAAGCGACTACATTTCCAAGTCCAGTTAATAGGATATTTGTTGTTGGTGGATGTGGTGTAATTGCAAGAGTTTTATCAATTGTGTTTCCTAATACAACCATTATGTTAGTTCCTATTATATTTGGTGGACAATCTTATTTCAAGCTAAAATCCTATGTCTCACAAAGTAAAAATATTCAATTAATCAATAAGCATTCTCCTCAAGTTGTTAGTCCATATCCATCAGTTATTAATTATGATAGTAGAGCATGGGATTCTGCTGTAGATATTGGTATATCAGGCGATTACGTGTGGAATGTTGCAGAATAATATTATTATACTTAGGATTTCCTGGAGGCTTTAGTGTTTTTTAGGCTTCTTTGTTGCTCTTAAATCCATAATCAGCAATATCAAATAGGTCACTTTTCACAAATCCTTCTTTGTTGTTTGAAAGAACCCAAATTCTTACAACACTATTTTTTATCTTTGGCGATATCGATACACCTACAGTTCCACTAGGCAGTTTTCCGTTAAATAGTAGTGCACTTAGATACTTGTAAATTTCAAATCCTCTGTTCATATCAACTTTGTTTGTAAAAGCTCCACCATTAACATTCTTTGGATCATCCCACAATGGAATATACTTTGTGTTCATTGTGTAAAACATACCTATTGACAATTCAACATTATTAAAAGTTGTCCAATATTCTTCAACATTTGTTATCTTTTGGACTTCAGTATATCCATTAATAGTCCAATCTTTTGATTCAAAACTATGATACCATAGTGATACAGGAATTATCGTCATTCTTGTATTTGAATTATTTTTAGTTTTTTAAAGTTATTTTAATTTTTTTTGATAAATGATGTTCATATATTTCCTTTAGATATTTCAACATCCTTTGGTTTGGATATCTATGTTATTCAAATTCGTAAATAAAAAATCAAAATTAAGTTTAGAAGTTAAAAAATTCTAAACTCAAAATATATACATAAATGTCATCATGTCAAATTTTACCTTCTTATTATGGAAATGAATTACTATTGTCCAAATTGTGATTTGCCACGTGGAAATTGGATTTTTAATAAAGAATGTAATTTTTATACATGCAATAAATGTAATTATAAATTTAAAATATTAAATAATAATAAATGTTCTATAAATTCAAAACTCATAAAAATTTAATAATGATCATTTGATATATTAAATGATAAATCAAGTATCAAAAAATAATTCTTTGTCATAATAAATTATCTCTTTTTTTTGATTACTAATAAAACATATTTTTATTGATGTGAAATTGCCTTAATAATTTTATTATTATTAATATTTTCGCATCACTAATAATTATATTTTTATTTACTAAATTTCGCAAAAATATATATTTACAAAATTCCCTTAACAATATAATAATACAAAGATATTAGATAATACAAAGAGATTTATAAAAAAAAATTGATAAAATAGAGCACAAATGAAAACAAGAGTCAGACAACAGAAATGACAACATGTCAAAAACATGCTGATTTTATTAGAGAATCTATGAAAGGTAAAGAAATTAGTGATATTGCAGGAGTTGGGGTATATGCTGGAGTTCTTTTTAAATTAAAAGGAATTAATAACGCTTGTCAATTATTTGGTCAATTTCTAATAATGGGGATGGATGAAAATGTTTTTTGTTCGTGGCTTGAAACTGAAATTTCTCAAGGAAATACAATGAACCCCAAACAAAGACATGAAGTATATTTATGTTTGAAAGGGTGGGCAGATAGGTTTCTCTAAAGACTTATTAACAGATTATTGTTGACACATTTTCTTTGCAATAAACTTACCAAAGCAAGGGGGCTATGGGGGACGGCACGTCCCCCAAGCACGTCCCCCAAGCACGTCCCCCAAGCACGTCTCCACCAAAAAAATGATCAAAAATTTTATCAATTATCTATAGTTTTGCATAATTACCTGCGAATGGCACAATTTGTTTGTGATTTTCCTTATCATAAGAATCAATTACCATCAATTCACAACATGTTTACCAAACTGCAACAGTATGCTGAAGCATGCCGAAAACAATCACCGCAAAAGGTTTTAGGTGAACGACTTGCACTTATTCAACGTTCTTACCCAGAAGATTTCAACAGCACGGATAGTATTTCTGATCATTTTACAGAACCTGCACGAATGTTAGCAGTCCAAGGTAGGAAAAAGTCTCCGATGGAAACATGGCTTTCATGGTCAGCATCTTTTAAGAAATCAAAGACTCCTGAACAGCTACGAGATGAGTTGTATTTTAAATCTGGAATGGTAAATGGGTTCAATCCATGCATTGCCATTTATGCATTCTTGACTTTATCTAAAGGAGAAGAACTAAGAGTTCTTGATCCATGCATGGGATGGGGCGATCGTCTTATTGCATCATGTGCAGTGAATGCAAAGGAATATGTTGGATTTGATACAAATCCTGATCTTATTGAGCCACATGAAAAGATCATTGATATGTTGGCAACTAAGATGATTACAGATACTATTTATAAGCCGTTCGAACTTACTCCGTCAGAATGGTATGAATCTGGTGGACGATATTGCGAACATTTTGATTTTGTGTTGACATCTCCACCATTTTGGACAGTTGAGATCTATAATGGCACAGAAACATCAACAACACTGTACAAAACAGAAAAGGAATGGTATAACAAGTTTTATGCAGTTTTTCTTGATAAATGTTCGAAAGCGATTAAGAAAGGAGGCCATTTGTGTTTATACATTTCACCACAAATGGAATCATTTACTAAGAAACACTTCTCAGGAAGTGTCGGAAGTGTCGGAAGTGTTGTAAGTGACGCAAAAGAGGGCTTAGAATATATTGGAACAATAGGTTTTTATCAAACAACAGGAACAAAATTTGTAGATGAAAGGAAGGTACGTAATCTGTATGTGTGGAGACGCAAATACTAAAGAGAGACTAAAGAGAGACTAAAGAGAGACTAAAGAGAGACTAAAGAGAGACTAAAGAGAGACTAAAGAGAGACTAAAGAGAGACTAAAGAGAGACTAAAGAGAGACTAAAGAGAGACTATTTTCTTTGTTAAAAATGCTCTCCAACAGAAATCATAGATTACGATAATACCAAATGTCAAATGGTATTACTATACTATTAATACTATTAATACCAGTGCTATCAGTATCGAGCATCTCTTCCAAATCATAATCGTAATTTCCAGCAAATCCGCGTATAATTGATCTTAAATAGTCAGTTTGCGATCCATACATATAATTATCTTCTCGCAATCGTTCATTCCATAAATCTCCATAAACTTCAAAATAGATTTTTGATTTCTTATTTTGAATGTATAAGTTTAAATACATTCTCGTCCTTTATTATGTTTCAATAAATAAAATTTTAGTTATTTTTTCTTCTTTTTTAATTAATAGGAATATTCAGGATCAGTATATGGATCACTATAATTAAACTGATTAAAAACTTCACATATATCATTATAATCAATATAATAGTTATTGTATTGTGACGGTAAAATGTTTTCATCAGAGAATATATTAGGTGACGGTACCATTATCCAATCATCACCTTTGAATATTCCAGAAGATGCAAAATCATATATTTTCCACATTTGATCTATTTCAGACCAACCAAAATTATGATGTCTAAAATCTCCATGATAAATACCTATTTTATCTAATTCAGAAGAGATATATTCATAATTTAATTGTTTTCTAATGTCTACTGATAGATTCTGATAGTCCACATTTAATTTTTCCATGGTCACGTAATCACTATTAACTTCATACACTTGAGAATATACTTCTTTAGTATGTGTATTACTTTGCAAGTTTAATAAATATTGGTAAACTTTGTATTCACAAAATGAATTTCCATATGTTTGTGTTTTTGTTAAATCCTTTGTATATGTGGTCATTATTAAGTCTTTCTAAATTTAGAAATTTCTAAATGTTTAAATGTTTTTTTTGCAAAGTTTGTATTTCCCAATTATCACCAATTAGACATAAGTTATTTCTATTGATCTTCTTTTTATCACTGAAGTATTTTGTGGATTGACAAGTGATCCAAATAGCGATTCAATTAACATTGGTACATCATCTTTATAATATTCACAATTTTGGTGGTAAAATACACTATCATCAAAATCTAAATATTCATATTTGAATGATATGCTATTAGTATTAGTATTAGTATTAGTATTAGTAGTCCGTATTATAGTCGTACAAACTTCGCCATTAACACATTTAGTAATTTCAATATTCATGCTTTTAAAGTGATCAAGTATTATTTGATCATAATCTAGTGCATTCTTGCTGAATGATACAATAAATGGAATAATATTTTCTAATTCGACGGATGTGTACATCTCAAAATTTTTAAAAGTACTTTTAATAAACTTAGTTGTTTGTCCTCCGTTATATGATAATACAAAATTACTATCATTATTATTACCATCATTAGAATATTCTATATTGCATTCTCGAAGAATGCTTTCAATATATTCTTTTATGATATACTCCTTTGTTGGTTCTGTAGTAGGCATAATTACTCTTATATAATTACTTATTTTTTCTAAATAAACACTTATAAAAATATTTTTTAATAATGACAAATAATTATTTATTTATCAATAAATTATTATGTTCATTATTATTTCTAGCTGTTCCTCTTATTACAATACCAATTTGTTCAACTATTATTTATCAATTTTATCAGGTTAGTTCGTATGACCAAAGCATGTGTTATCAACTTAATAATACAAATGTTACAGAAATATGGGGAGAATATTCACATTGTGATGGATACGCATATACACATACATCGAAAGGGGATATAGTATTAGTACATCTTGTTAATCCAGCAATTGATTATTATTTAATACAAGTATCATATCAAGAGTGTACTGAATGGGTTGATTATTATTCTAAACATAGTGATTATGTATGCTATTTTGATCAAAGTACATTAATAGGATATACACATTTGCCTTCTATAACATCATGGTTATTAATATTAATTTTTTCAGGTATATTCCTTTTAATAATGACCTGCACTACAGGTCATATCATTATTAAAAGAAATAAACATAATGGACAAAATAGACAAATTGGACTTCTTGGGCATTCATATAACGAATGCCCAAATCGTATTGAATCATTACCTTGAGAGAAATAATAAGTGAATGAGAATGTTGAACTTGATGCTGATGCAGTTATATTCATTCTAATTTGTGAATATCTTGAAACTTCTTCAAATACACCATTAAATGACACACCATTTGTAAGAACAGTACTTGTCGTTGAATTGAGTTGAGAGTATGTTGGGGCATTAATATTAACTAATGCTCCTGTATTATTCAAAATACTTTGAATAACAACAGTTGATGCAGAAGATCCATTTGTGTATGCGATTTTATAGTACTGTGTACTAAGCTGATAAGTGTTAACATAAGGAATGCTAGAGCTAGCATTAGCAATTGTGCATTGACTTAATGTATTCCAAGTTGTATTATCTGTAGATACCAGTATCTGCAAACCGTTAACAGCAGATGAAGCAGTAGCTGTAACATATAATGAAACAGTATTATATTGAGGTACAGCAGTTACAGTTCCTGTAAATGATCCACTTGGAGCTAGTACCTGCGAAGTAGAATTATTTGCATCTACAGTTCCAACAACATTTGGAATAAATGTCATTTATGCAGATAAATGCAAGTAAATAGATATACTGTTATTATAAGATTTTGTTTTATGCATGTGCACTTCAATTAAAAAATTAAAAAATAATCAAGATCATCACATACAAAGAAGACAAAGAAGGTTAAAAATTATCATTTTATCTAATTATGCTTAATGTGCTTAATGTGCTTAATGTGCTTAATGTGCTTAATGTGCTTAATGTGCTTAATGTGCTTAATGTGCTTAATGTGCTTAATGTGCTTAATGTGCTGTATTACGTTGACTCTTACTCATCTCCTTGCTTTGGACTCGCTCGCTAAGACGAGCAATACGCTCAGTAAGATCAAGAATTTCTTCTCGTGAAGATTGATGTCCTCGCTGACGTCCACGACTACCTGAACGACTGCCAGAGTGACTTCCAGAACGACCACCAGAATGACTACCAGAATGACCACCAGAATGACTGTTAGAAGAGTACTGTGAATGCTCTTGATCGTCACTGTTAACGATGAGAACAGGCTTGCGAAGTGTATTTCCCCAAGCAACACTCAATGTGTAGTAACCTGATGTGACAACATTGTTGGATCGTGTTTGGCGACCAGAGAAAAACACTGTCAAGTTATCAGTAAATCCAACACTAACAGCATAGTCTTGTGCGACTGATGTAAGATACTTAATAAAATGTGGATTCTTCAAAAGCACAGACAAGAATGTGTACTCACTGCCAGATGCTGAAGATGATGAAGATGATGAAGATGCTGAGAGATCATTGAGAGAACATTGACGATAACCACCTTCACTCTCAGTGTCAGAAGCAATCACAACCTTATCCTTGAATGTAAAATGAAGAAGTGTATGATAAGTCTTGTCGTCAACAGTTCCATTCGCATGAGTAATAGTTTCGTTATAATTGCCATAAAGAAGCTTGTTAAGTAGATTACGGAATTCACATCCCTCTGTTGCAAAAAGAAGATTAGCAACATACAATTGTTGAGGTGATGGTTCGAAAGTACCAGAACCTGCTGTACCTGCTGTACCTGCTGTACCTGCTGTACCTGCTGTACCTGCTGTACCTGCTGTACCTGCTGTACCTGCTGTACCTGCTGTACCTGCTGTACCTGCTGTACCTGCTAGAGAGGTAGAAGTAGAAGATTCTGGAAGAGATGAAAATCCGGATGCAGACATTTTATACAAATAAAAGTGTGGCAAGAATTGATAATAACTATAGATAAAATTTTTTAGGTAATTTTTTTATCATTTTTTGGGGGACAGCTGTCCCCCCATAACCCCCTTGCCTAGTATTTTTTTGGGACAATGATGTGATTAATGGAGGTAACATAGAATAATATAATAATAATAATAATAATTATAATGTATATCGTAGTAGGGTGTGGTTTATCTGGTGCAGTAATTGCTCAACAACTTCATGATGCTGGCAAGAAAGTTAAAATAATTGAAAAGAGAGACCATATTGGTGGTAATTGTTATGATTATATAGATGAAGAAACAGGAATAAGAGTAAGTAAATATGGAGCTCACTTATTTCACACAAATAATGAAAGAGTTTGGCAATATGTTAATAAATTTTCAGAATGGAAGAGATGGGAACACAAAGTTGTTGCATATTGTGATGGTATCTACGTACCAGTTCCAGCAAATATTACAACAGTTAACTGTCTTTTAGGAAAACATATTACGACAAGTAGTGAATTTAATGAATGGCTGACCAATGAAATACAAAATAATCCACAGGATTCAAAGAGAATAAATAACAGTGAAGATGTTGCTATATCTCGTATTGGTTATAATCTTTATAAGAAACTTATAGAACCATATACGTTAAAACAATGGAATAAACATCCAAGAGATTTAGATAAATCTGTATTAGAACGATTGCCATTAAGAGATAATTTTAATCCAAATTATTTTAATGATAAATATCAGGCTTTACCAATAAATGGATATACAGAATTTATTAAAAATATGATTGATGGAATTGAAGTACAATTGAATACATCGTATTCAAATGCTTACTCTTGCTTAAATAAAAGTGAGCAATCGAATATCGAAGGTGTATTTTTTACTGGTCCGATCGATTCTTATTTTGAAGATTATGAAAAATTAGAATACAGATCGATTGATTTTAAATTTGTAACTATCGATCAAAAATACTTTCAATGTAATTCAGTTGTCAATTACGTTAGTGGTGATGTTCCATATACTCGAATAGTAGAATATAAACATTTCTCTTCTCAGAGAACTCAGAGTACTGAGAGTACTAAGAGTGCTCAGAGAAAGGACTCAAAAAAGACAATTATTTCTTATGAAACTCCAAAGGATTCTACGAATGACGAAGATAAATATTATCCAGTTCCAAATAAAAAGAATCTTGAACTTTATGAAAAATATAAGCAAATGGCTGATGAATTAACAAATAAAAATAATGTTCATTTCATAGGTCGTTTGGCAAACTATAAATATTTTAACATGGATGAAGCTATTGCAAATGCTTTAGAATATATGGATAAGGTCCTCTCTTAAGAATACTAATACTAATATGAAGTGTCTTGTATACAAGCTCCAGCTAAGGTTAGGAATGAAATAAAATAATCTAAATCATCATTGATTAATAAGTCATCACAATTCTTTTCAACTACTTCATTAGCGTTCAGTGTCAATTGACTAATCTTTTTTTCCCCATTCTTTCCAGTTATAAAGTTTTTATAGTGCTGACCCAAAACTGGATAGTTATCAATCGGCGGATTAAAGCCTAGTTTTCGAACTAGGCCATTTAGTTCATAATAGATTTCAGCCGGTTGACTTAATCGATATGGTAATGTTTCATCATTTATATTTTGTCGTGGATGATCATAATGTTGTTCTAATTGACCAGTTTCATACCACTCTTTCCGTGAAGTTAAATCCGAAACCATACGTATAGACCCCGTTCTATGCCAGACTGAAAATTTAATCATACTACGACTAAGATGGTCATATTGTATTTCTTTTATTTTAATAGACTTAAACCACAAACATCTATACTTAGTCCTATATTTATTATAATATATTAGACTGGATAATCCTCCCTTTGAAACATACCATGCGCAATGTTTATCTGGATAATAAAGTTTACATGCTTGATCCAATCTATATATGTTATCAAATGCGATCAGACTAAACTCTTTATCTTCTTTATCTTCTTTATCTTCTGTAGAAACAATAGGCTGATTGGTTTGACCAAATTCACCCTTTATATATTGTGTTAAAAAGTACGCTCTGGTGGTATTTAGATTGAGGATGCCTCCATGTGGGTTTTCTTCATCAAATGAGACCGAATCATTAATGTCTCTAACATTAATATGTTTAAATAATGCCCGACATAAGGTATTCTTTTTGTAAATGTCGACTAAATCATTAAAAGACGGACCTTTATCTTGTCAAAATGCTTTTAATGCGATATAGTGAGTTCGATCTAGAGGATTTCCTAACAATGTCATAAAATCAATTATTGTCAATTCATCATAAATCATGAAGAATATTTCCATTGGTAACGATGACAACATTTGTCTTGGTGACTTTGTGATTATAGGAAGCTACTTATACTCATAACATCATCATTTTTATATCATCATTTTTATATCATCATTTTTATATCCATTTTTATATCATCATTTTTAAAAATCAATGCGTGTTTGAATCATCTAATATCTAATACTAATAAATACTAATAATAGTAATAAGGTATAAGAAAGTAAATTAACTATATTGCAAATAACAATAAATGGCACAATGCTTAGATTCTTCTCAACATATAGAGGATTATACATTAAAAAAGACAAAGAGAGGCAGACCTAAAAAAGCTATTGATAGTCCTATTTTACCTGCGAAGAAAAATATATCTACTAATGCGCCATTAAAATCATATATTGTTAAATTGAATATAACACATGAAGATTTGCAGTTTTATAAGAAAGCTTTACCGGACACATATCAACAGGGTTCTCAATCACAGAATACTTTATTTAATTACTCTAATCAACTAAATCACTCTAATTACTCTAATCAACTAAATCACTCTAATTACTCTAATCAGCTAAATCACTCTAGTCAGCAATCTAATCACTCTAGTCAGCAATCTAATCACTCTAATCACTCAAGTCAGCTAAATCACTCTAGTCAGCAATATAATACAACGTATCAAGAAAATCAAACAGAGACTATTAATAATATGAGAGATATGTGTAATACTAATATTAATTTTGTTGGTGATTTTTATAATGAGACAGTTGTGCCATTATTTATTGGAAATGTTCCAGTAAAAACATTTGGAGAGGAACTAGAAACAGATACTTATATTAATAATTATAAGAAAAATACAACCGAATTTATTGCACCTATGTTAGATGTAGGAAATAATCAATGGCCAAAAACGAGTCCTTATGCATGTTGGAATTGTGATTGTTATTTTACTGGCACGCCAGTCGGAATACCTGTATCTGAATCAAATGGATTTATTTATTGTGAAGGCAATTATTGTGATTTTCCATGTGCTTTACGTGCGCTTATGGATTCATCATCATATGATGATAAATCAACAAAAATAAGTTTTCTTTATATGTTGTATAATCTTATTTATGATGATTATGATTTACAACCTGCACTTCCGAAAATAGTAATGCTTAAATATGGAGGTAAATACTCTGAATCTGAATATCATAATTATAATAATAGTGATAAAATTATTGAAGTGTATAAATTACCAACAATTCCGACCTTGTTCAAAGTTTTAGAAGTTGAAAAGACACAATCTATTGCAAACATAATGAAAATTAAACCTCTTAAGGGAAGATCAAAAGGATTTGTTCCAATTGATGAGGAAGTATTAAAAAGAGCAAAGGAAGCTGTTCAAGCTTTAAAGAAAGGCTAATAGAAGTACTTATAAATAATATAAAATAAAAAGTACTGTAGATTACATTAGTAGTATTCAAGTGTTCGTGCTGATGGATCTGAGCCATCAGCAGTTCCAATATGTTTCCAATAATAAGGAATAACATTATCTACATATTTACCAAAATACTTACGGAATATTTTACGATACAAATATGCCTCTTTTGAAGGAATTACTTGCTCTTGCATTTGCTCTTTCATTAAGGAAAACTCTTCATCAGAAACTTCTTTTTCAGCATTCTTTTGAGAGGTGATATACCATGAATCATCTGTTGGAGAAACAGCATCAGACAACGCTTCTTTGCGTCTCCAACAAATGCTATCAGGTAAGACACCTTTGCCAGAAAATGCTGATCTTAGCAAGTATTTTTCTATACCATTTCGTGGCATGCGTAACTTTGGATCTATTGAGTAATACATTTCAACAAATCTTCTCTCAAGAAAAGGGCTGTTACACTCAAGACTGTTTGATGTACATCTATCTGCCCTTTGTCCATCAAATTGATAAATGTGTGCAAACATATTCTTTGATTCATAGTCAAATTCTTCCGGAGTTTTGCAGTTTTTGAAAGAAATGTACCCACCTGCAATCTCATCTGCGCCGTCACCAATATTAATAACACGCAAATCTAATGCACCTTCTGGTCTTTTGCCAATAACTGCTCGCAATTTTTCAATTAGATGTTGATATCTATCCTCAATTACTATATCAACTTCACAATATATGCATACACATAGCATTAACATTAACTGCCATGTTGAAGCACGATTTGTTGTTATATCATAAGATTCGCATGTCCATACAGTCATATCCTGAAATTCTAGTGCTAAATCCTTTGGTATAATGAATGCTTTATGTACTGTATTGTGATATTGTGCTACTACGTTTGCTGATTGTACATCAGATGATCCTTCTTCACCAATAGTAAATGTGTAGGTAGGTGTGTTAGGATAGAGAACAGCTTTTGATGAAGCACATGAGGAGCTGTCAAAACCGCCAGATAAAGCAAAACCAACAACTCTGTCTGCTTTGCATAAATCTTTCATGACGTTCATATACGTATTGAAAATTGCATCTTTAGCTGTTTCATCATCATATATTGTAACTGGAATAGTGAAAAGATTGAAATATCGGACAATCTTAGTACTTATACTGCCAAGAGCAGTATCAGGAGTAAGAGCACTAAGTGAATAACAACCAGATGGCAGTTGATCTGTGTTATTTGGTTCATCTAGAAACGGTGAGCCTTTTAGCTCTGAACAAAATGCTATTTCTGTATTAGAAAGAGTGCTTATGTATAGTGGTCTAGCTCCTGCAACATCGCGCGCAGAAGTTATTTTGACATTTCCATCATCAAACAATTCTACAATAAGCATTGCAAAAAATCCTTGAATTTCAGATAACATGTATTCAATTCCAACTTTATGATATAGCTCAGGAAGAATTTCACAATCCGAATGTGATTTGCATTCAATATGATATTTTTCAGCTAATTGATTATGATTGTAAATTTCACCATTGCACAATACATAAATAGTTTTTCCAGAAACAGATATAATGAAAGGCTGATCGCCCAAATGCGATCTATCATTGATGGCGAGTCTGTGGAATCCTATTACTAAATTGCCACTTGGTAGTGCAAATTGCCTATAATTTGATGTTTCTGGACCACGACGTTGTAGACGCATATAAGAATTAAAGACGCTTTCTTGTTTTTTCACAGAATCTTTCTTCAATGACAAATATGCGAAAATTCCACACATCTCTATTATGTTTTATAATCTATTAATTATTAAATATTTAATATTTATTTTTTTTTGGGGGACGGCACGTCCCTCATAGCCCCCTCGCTGGGGGACAGCTGTCCCCCATAACCCCCTTGCTGGGGGACGTGCCGTCCCCCATAGCCCCCTTGCTTGGTAAATCGCTGAGAAGCAGGGGGCAGTTGAGACACAAAGTGAGTTGTTATAAATTTACCAAGCGAGGGGGTTATGGGGGACAGCTGTCCCCCAAGCTGTCCCCCAAGCTGTCCCCCACTCTACTGCATGTAGTATTGTCCAGTTGGAGTAATTCCAGTCGATGGTGTTGCGAATTTAGATGTTTGTGAAAATGGCTTAAACATCGGTGAATTGGCAATACGTGCATTACCCCAATTTGTTAGATCACTTACAGATGTGCTATAAGAATGAAAATTACCACTCCAATCTGATGCACCATAACCTCCTTGCATTTGTTGCTGTTGGAATTGAGGTAATTGCGAAAATCTAGGTTGTGAATAATGTTGTTGTCCAACACCACTCGGAAATTGAGATTGGACAGCTTGAGTAGCGTTTGAGTCATATGGCAAAAATTGCTTTGCACTATCTTGTGGAACAGTACACATTAACCCACCACTGCATAACTTCTCACTTTTTTGAGATCTGTTTAAATTAAGTTGGTTCATTGTCTTATTATATTGTATATTGTATACATTAGAAATTAAACTAAACTTTTCTATAGCGCGAAAAACATTCTAAAAAAATTTTTTTTTTCTAATAATTAATTATATTATCTAGGTATTTTATTAATGTCTACAACAAAATGGACACCTAAATCTCAAGAAGCACCAAAAACCACTAAACCAAGAACATCAACATGGACACCTAAGGCACCAGAAGCACAACCTCAGGAAGCGTACGTGCCTCAAGAAGCGCCAAAATATACTAAACCAAAAACATCAACATGGACACCTAAAGCACCAAAAAGTTCTGCTGAATCATGTCTCCCATCAGAAGCATGTTCCCAAACCGAGGTTGAGCAATTAGAAATATTAAAAAAATCGTTAAATATAACAGTAAATCCAACTGATCCAGAATTGCCTTATAAGAAAAGAGAAAAAGGAGAAAAATTACAAGTTCTTCACTGGGGACAGCGTAAATTGTTTTTTGGTGAGTTAAATTTCTTAACACTTTACGGACATTTAAGTGATGTTATTGTATATGCTGGTGCGGCGCCAGGCACTCATATTCCTTATTTGACAAAGCTTTTTCCAAATAAATACTGGATTCTTGTTGATCCTAAACCATTTAAATTTTTATCATCTGATAAATCAATTAGAATAAATAAGATTGATATTAATAATATTTCTACAATCCTTAAAGACTCAGCAGAACAAAGGACAGCGACAATTACAACAATCAACGCATTTTTCGATGACGCAATGGCAATAGCATTTTCGCACTTAAACCCATTATTTATTTCTGATATAAGAGTTGATGCAAAGCATCAACCACCTATATTAGAAAATAATTGTGATCAGACACGATGGCATACGCTTATAAATGCTCCTGTATCTATGTTAAAAACAAAATGTCTATATCCTCAAACAGATCAAAATGAAATAAATGCGATTAATAAGACAAAATGCGTTATATGGGATTTGAAAGAAGGTGAATCTTTCAATAACAGTACTCCTTTTGCTGAAGGAATTCTTTACAAACAATGCTGGGCTCCAAGAAGTAGCACAGAAGTGCGTCTTATTGTTACTGAGCATATACCAAAAATTTATATGTATAATAATAAATCATTTGAAGATAAAATGTTTTACTTTAATAATGTTGATAGACTTAAGAGATATCCTCAACCAGTAAAATCGCACCCAAATGATGGTCTTAAGGATACATTTGATAGTTCTTATGAAATAGTGCTTTTATACAATTACCTAACAACTTTTGGAAAGTTGTTACCAGAAGGTAGCATATTTAAACAATTATCTGATTTTAGTTATGAAGTCACAATATCAATAGATAATAGACGAAATTTATTAGTTGATATTGATGAAAAAGAATAATTTTAAGCGCTTGAGGACTTGAGTTCTTTAGGAAGTTATTTTTGCTACCAATATTCCTATTATCGTTCCAACAAGTAATTGTAATATCGTATGATATTCATAAATATACCTATCAAATATCTCTTTGTAACAAAATACCATACAAATGAACGGCATTGTTTGAAAATGACACAAGAGATACGAAAAGATCATTGCATGACAAGAAGGCATACCACATTGTGTATGATTGTTTGGCCTTTGCATGTGTGAACAATTTGGAAATAGCATAAAGAATAATTGTTTAAGTGCAATGTTTAGTTCATATAATAGATGTATAATATGTATCATGATTTATATATATTTAAAAAGGGGATATTCACGTATATTATTATAAAAGAAAGTGGGTGGGGGACGTGCCGTCCCCCATAGCCCCCTTGCTTTGAAAATTTATAACAATTCACTTTGTGTTTCAGCGATTTACTAAGCGAGAGGCTATGGGGACAGCTGTCACCCAACTTTAACATCCGCATGCAACAGAACAAGTTGCACTTCCAAAAGTTTTAAGTAATGACCAAATGACACCAACTAGTGAATAGATGAGACAAACACCAACACCAACAATGATCTTTGTTATTGTTTGAACTTGAACTTTTGGAACATATGTTAAAAATACAAAAATTAATGTAAATAAGAATATAATGCTAATAATGTATTGTGCAGTTATAGCATTTGTAATCCTCGCCCAGTTAACAGATAGGAAAGGAGATTGAGGAGGCTGATTAGCAAGTGGACATGTTCCACTGCTAGAGTTGTCAGCGATTCCTGCTGGTTGCCACTGCACAGAAGGCCATTGCTGTTGTTGCATAGCAGGCCATGGCTGTTGTACGGCTGGCTGTTGCATAAGTGGCTGTTGTACGGCTGGTTGCGCAGGTGGCCATTGAGGTTGATTAGTTTGAAGTTGCAAATTAATGGCTTGAGGAACTTGTGCAGTTTGACTTTGTGCATTAATAGCATTATTATAGTCTGCATCATTAACAAGTGGATTTGAACAATCTGTAAAACCACTAACGTTTTGTGTTAGCAAATTCCAGAAAGATTGAAAATCAGTAAATTTAGTAGAACCAGTAAATGTTCTTGTAGGCTCAGGAATGTTATCTGCCTTATTCTTTGCATCTACAAGTAATGCGTTTGGAGTCTTAGTAACACGTAGATATTCCACAGGACAATTTGGCCCTTGATTTTGTGAACTATATAAAGTTTGTGCCATATTTGTATATTCTTTGTAAACAAAAAGAATTTATTGAGTAATTATATACGAGATCTAATTACAAAGACAATGATTATACTAAATAAATCAGATGCAATCGAAGAATATAAGAAAAGTAATTATTTAACAAGAATGGCAAATGATGAGATTACATTACGTATAAAGAGTATACATTCTTTTTATCCAATGTTGCAATCAATAAAAGATTTATTAACTCTCTATACCAATCTTGTTGATAATTTTACTGAAGAAGAGATACAAGTGCTATCTTATTATCACAAATTATCAGCATATAGATTTAGAGATAAACTTCCAGCATTATGTCCAAATGTATCACAAATAAAATACATTAAGCTAAAATTAAATGTTGATTGGAATTATCCATACACTATTAATAACTGTGTTGTTTTACCACAAAAGATAGTAAATGAAATGATTCAAGAGCTTGCTAATCTTGCAATGAGAAAAGTTGGACATGGTCCGACAGGTGAAGAGTGGAATGTTACAAGAAAAGATTACAAACATGTGAATCATTATGCAAACATTTTATGTCATGAATGGATTCATATCATACAAAGATATCCAACAAGGAAAATTTATGAGACACTTATTAGCATTTATACTACATTATGGGGATTCTTCCCCAAGAATGCCAACAAACAACAAGAGAAAGAGCAAATGAATAAGAAGTATCCTAGCAGAATTACTAATCCTGATGGTTTTAACGACCAATGGCAAATAATTGTTGGTAATCATACATATACTCCAATATTATCTTTAAACAATGAAACACAAATGCCGATTGGTTTCTTGATAAATAACCAAACTGGCGTATGGACTAATCTTCATCATTCTCTGCAATATGTTGATAAGTTTTATGGTCTTAAAGGTCAATTATATCATCCTAATGAAATTTTCGCTCATTTGGTTGCTGATTATGTTATATTGAATAAGATTTATACTGCTTGTTGGGATTCAAGTAAATTTTATGATTATTTGAATGCTTTTGTCTAAGTGGGGGGACGGTACGTCCCCCACCCAAAAATGAAAAATAAAAATAATATTTACTTAAATTATATTAACTGTTGTGATAAAGGTATAAAAAGAATGACAGACAATGCTATTAATTCTTCAACAGTTATTAAAGAAATTGTTACCAAAGTAAGTGAAAATGTCATAAGCGAACCAACATTTTTAATTCCATCTCCATCAAAAAAGATTGAACATGAAATAAAATTCAATAATGTGACAATGGTAGATTTTCATAATTTGGATAAGAATTTAACAAAATTAGATTCGTATACAACCAACATTGTTTATTATTTGAATATCGGAGCTGAAAGAAATTTACAAAATGAAGGAAAACGTATAACACTAACAGGGAAAGATAATATTATTAATAACTTCTATGCAAATAAAGGTGATATTTCAGATAGAAAAGTTATTCTTAAGAAACATCGCAAAGATTTTACATTTCCTGAATTGCATTTGAAATACAATATTTCAACAGAAGAAGACCTTCCAAATGAGCCATCTGATATGACTATTGCAAAAGATGCTGGAACGTCTTTTCGATATATTCACAGAAAGACATTTAATGCAGGAAACTTTTATGTTGATCTATCAATTGTTAAGTCGTCAAATATTAGTTTTATTGATGCCATTAATTCAAAAGAAACATATGAAGTTGAAATAGAAATAGTGAATAATGATCATTATAAGGAGGATGATCTTAAAGAATTGCTTAATGTAGTTCTTAAGTGTTATCAAAATACTAACTATATTATGACGGTAAGTGAAAAACAAAAGTGTCTAGATTACCTGAATAAGCAACTTAATGTCCGTTTAATTGAGCAAAATATGCCGATAAGTATTAGAAATATTAATGAAATTAGTGTAAGAAACAAGGATCAGTTCTTTATAACTGAGAAGACTGATGGTGAACATTGTTATTTGTTGATATTAAATAATCGTGTTTATCTATGTTTTTTTAAGAAATCGACCGATAAAACATTGACATTTAAGAATATGTCAATAATTGGCACAACAATTACTAATCAATCAAATAAAAATTATTTAATTGAAGGAGAATATAAATTGAATAATCCATGGCAATACGGTGAAAAGTTGTCAATTTCATTTATTCCATTTGATTGTATTACGTTTGCAGATGAAGATGTGAAAACAGCAAAGTTTAGTGAAAGAATGATTAAAATACGTGAGAGTGAAGAGTTTAATAAATTATTCTCATCTTCAAAAGTATCTATTAATCAAGATCCTGATACTGAGATTAAGATTATACATAAAGATTTCTACTCTTCTGGCAAAGTACAAAATAAGGTATTGAACAATTCAGGAACAGAACATAATGGACCATTTACAGATAAGATAAAATCTGTATATGGTATGGCTATTGAAACAAGTAAAGACGCAGTTGAAGGGTTAGTTCTTATAAACGATGTGCCATACAAGAAATCATACATTGTAAAGCTAAAGGCATATGATAGGGCAACAGTTGATTTGGCTGTACAAAAAGTACATAATGTTTTCGCAAATGACACATCAGTTAAATATAAGTTATTTACAATTTTGACACAGACAAGACAGACAAAGGATCAAAGAAAATCGTACAAAGAGACTAAATTGATTCCTGTTACAATTGACGGAAAAGAACAATTTTATATTCAACAAGGCTCACAAAGGCAAGAAGGTCAACAGGGTCAACAGGGTCAACAAAAGCAAGATATTATTTATAATAATGGTATTTATGAGTTTCTTTATGAGGAAAAGGAACTTGGAAAATATGAATGGGTACTTGTCAAACATCGTATTGATAAATATATTCCGAATGCGAAGAAAACAGTCGATACAACTATTGATATTGTGAGAGCAAAACTTACAATAGATAAAATTTGTGCAGGAAGTTATTATACAGAAGCTATTGAGAATAAGGAACTTGTTGAACATACAAAGACTATACGAAACATTAATAACGCTGTTAAAGGACATCTTTATGCATCACTATCACCATCACCAGATATGAATAAAACTAAAACATTATTTGAGATAGGTTTTGGAAGATTTGGTGATGCTCATAATTGGCTATCAGCTGGTTTTAATATTCAAAACATATATGGTACTGATCCCGGACAATCTCCTGCGAAGATTAAGACAGATTCACGTCAACTTAACATTAAGTTGGAAAATTTTGATACAAAAACATTTAATGATTATACATTTACGAAACAGTATGATGTGATTAGTGCCCAATTTTGTCTGCATTATTTTTTGATCGATCAATCTTATGACGCCATATTTGCGAAAATTCGTGGAGCACTTAAGCAAGATGGGCATTTTATTTGTACAGTTCTTGATGGTACACGTATATTCGCAGGCTCTGCTACTGATGTAAATAGTGGTATCACATACAAAGTCGATTATGATGCAAGTGATGATGCTCCTGAAGAATCAAAAGATGCTTCTGAAGAATCAAAAGATGCTTCAAAGGATGACTCTAAAGAAGCCTTAGAAGAGGCAATTTATACATGGCAATTTACCAAAAGTTCTCAAGATGAAATGAGTGTAATTATTCCATCTAAATATGTTATTCAATCTAATGAGAAGAAAATGACTGAGCCAATTGTATATGTCGATGCATTTTCGAAAGCATTGTTGAAATATTTTAACATAAAGAGTGAAGCGTATTTTGACGAAGTTATTACAGTTGTTGACGGTAAGGTAACATCTATCGGAAAAGGTCTTAAGAATATACCAAATCTTAAGGAAGTACCTCTTAGAAATCCTCTTCCTTTAAAGGAAAGTGATAGAAAATATGAATCTTTTTGCAAATATTATGTGGCTAGTGTCAAAGCTCTTTAAATAGTCCTTTATTAAATACTATTAAATACTATTAAATACTATTAAATAACTTTGACTTGCATGCATAAAATGCTGATATACTAAGAGACTGCGAGACCGTGAGACTTCGTCATGTTTTTTTTCCAAGAAACGTCAGTCGTTTCTCAGTCATTTTTGTTAAACTTTCTTACTAAACTTTGTCATGTAATGAGTTTGTCATGTTTTTTTTCCAAAGACAATCAAAGGCGGAGGTGAAAATTCGGAATAATTATGATGTTTTTTTGCCTCCTTGGTAGAAAAAAAACATGACGAAGTCTCTCAGTTGTGTGGGGATTTTTTTTTATTCAAAATTTTTCCTGATCGTAACTAAAAAAGTCATTTTAAAAAAGAGTCTCCAAAATTCTGCAATTTTAAAAGTTTAACAAAGTTTAACAAACTTTCCTCGTCTTTTTTGTGCGTCTTTTCCTCGTCTTTTGTGCGTCTTTTGTGCGTCTTTTTACTCGTCTTTTGTGCGTCTTTTTGGTCATCTAATGAATAGACTTAAAATAATATACAAAGAATATATAAAGAATGTTTAATCTTCAATATGGTGATTGTGATATGACAAAGTGTTTGTTATATTCACTATTATCTGCGACATTAATGTGTATTTTTCTTACTATTCTTAGTGTATTTTTGTACAAAAAGTTGACTATTTATGCACAAGAAACATATGGATTAGGGTCAACAAATACTAATAAATAAAAAATAATTATTTTTTTTAGAGATTACTATTACTATTATTAAAAAAAATGAAAACCATCATTGCAGGATGTCGAGATTATAATGATTACTCATATTTTTGTGATCAAATGCAAACGTACAAATCATCAATTACAGAGATTGTTTCTGGAGGATGTTCTGGCGTAGATCAAATGGCAATCAGATATGCTAAAGATAATGGGATACCATATAAAATTTTTATGGCAGAGTGGTCAAAATACGGAAAAGGAGCAGGTCCTATACGAAATCGTCAAATGAATGAATATATAGGACAGGATCAAGGACAATTAATTGCATTTTGGGATCAGCTTAGTTCTGGAACTAAGAGTATGATTAATATATTTAATAATAGTGCATCTAGTCATTCATCTAATAACTGTCATATTATTAATATACTCAAGTAATTAATCTCCTAATACTCAAAATACTCAAGAGAGTATTTTGTATGCAAATACTATAGACTTATATAGATTCTCTTTTATTAGTATGCCATATAATCTATCTGATGTTGATCAATGTCTTATAACAAAAAGCGTTACTCCTCATGAATTAGAAACAAGAAAAGATGTTTTAGAAAATTTTGGACAAGTTAATGTATCAGGAAACACAATACTCGAGGAAATAGTATTAAGACTAGACGAAAAAGATACTCCGAAAAGTTTTGAAGTATTTAGTTCTGCTAATGATAGATATAGAATTGATTTTATTGATTATCGCATGAATAAAAATAAACGAGGTGTGTACTTAATCTATCAAACGTATTTGCATTATACAGGCAAAAATCTTTTTGGTGTTTCGACAAGAGCAGTAAGAATTATCATGAAACATGGTATTAAATCTCATCCACATGAACATCTTACAAAGTAAATACTTTACACATAAGAGACTTTACACATAAGTGAGTAATTTATAGAGTAATTAGAGAACTAGAGCTGTATCAAAATCAAGCACATAATCCATGTCCGTCAACACTTTTACATAGACATCCATATGATTATTATAATCACAAACCTTATACATTGCACAACAGATTTCAATGAAATCTTTCAGATAAACATGTTGTTTTAGATGATTAATAATAAATTCGATTGTATCTGTTGCACCTTCTTCCAAATCATCAAATGGACAATCAAATTCATCAATAACCTTTGCAAAAAAGATGCTAAAAGTGCTATTACCATTATTATCTGCACTAACCATTTTCTATCTACCGACACGTGCTACTTATGAATCAAAGCATCACAAAAATCGAAAATTTTTGATCATTTTCCCTTTGTATACTTTCTTTTTGGCTTTTTCTTTGGTATTCTTTGGTATTCTTTGGCATGTTCTTTGATACAAGTGTTTATTCAACATTCATCCAGTTTTGAGCATCTTCTTCAGTATATCCTCTCTCTATGAAAGCACGTCTTAGTTCTTCTTTGTATTCTTTATTGATTAATGAATCACCGGAGGCATTACCAGAGGCATTATAGTATTTCTTATAAATAAGGGCACTTATGTTGCTCATCTGTTCACTTGCACTTATCTCTATTTTTATATTTTCATCAAATCCTACAAGACAATTCACAAGTCTTGTTAAGCGTCATGTGAAACACTTACATTCAGAATCGAGCATTTCAATATTTAAGATCTTAATTATTTCATCTTTATGGGGACTTATGTGGATTTTCGACCAAACTGCCAATAAAACATCTTCAAAAGTTACATTCAATATACTATGAACGCTCTTATCTTCTGAATATTCCATCAACAATTGATGTGTAATGCATTCAGTTTTTATCTCTTTCCTGATGTCATCAATGCTCATTGATGGTTTATCATTAAGTAAGTATTCTATTGATCGCTGTAGAGATAATTGGATATGATGATTATGAACATTTTGAGCATCATTGAAAATATCTTGATGATTTCCGTTTAGTAGTCTTTCAAGTCTTCTAAGTAGATTTGGAGGAATGTATTCAATTGGATTATTATTATAATGAATATACTGTAAGTTTTGCAAATTTGCAAATGTACTTGGTAAAGTCTCTAAATAATTAGCAGAACAATAAATATATTCTAAATTACTTAAATGTGGCCATTCTGGTAAGCTCTTCAAATTATTATTATTACAATAAATCTTATGTAAATTAATCATATGTAACCAATCTGGTAAAGTTGTTAACTTGTTATGGTCACAATAAATTTCTTTTAAATTATTTAAATGTGACCATTTTGGTAAACTTGTTAAGACATTATTGCCACAGTAAAGCCTTTCTAAATTACTTAAATGTGGCCATTCTGGTAAAGTTGTTAACTTGTTATGTGAACAGTTGATGCGGATTAAATTAATCATGTGTTGCCATTCTGGTAAGCTTTTTAATTTATTATCATCACAGGCAATGAAGAATAAGTTACTTAAATTTGGCCATTCTGGTAAACTCTCTAAAAGATTATTAGAACAATTAATTACTTCTATGTTAGTCATATGTGGCCATTCTGGTAATCTCTTCAAATTATTATAAGAACAATTAATTACTTTTAGATTAGTCATATGTGCCCATTCTGGTAAGCTCTTTAAACTATTTCGAGAACAATTAATTTTGAGTAAATTACTTAAATTTGGCCATTCTGGTAAACTCTTTAATCTAGCATCATAACAATTAATTTCTTGCAAATTACTTAAACTTAGCCATTCTGGTAAGCTCTTCAAATTATTGTAAGAACAATTAATATTTTTAAAATTAGTCATATGTGACCATTCTGGTAAACTTTCTAATCTATTATTAGAACAATCAATATCTTGTAAATTACTTAAATTTGACCATTCTGGTAAGCTCTTCAAATTACTGTAAGAACAATTAAGTTCTTTTAGGTTAGTCATATGTGACCATTCTGGTAAGCTCTTTAAACTATTTCGGTAACAATTAATTTTTTGTAAACTATTTAAATTTGGCCATTCCAGCAAATATTCTAAACTGTTACCAGAACAATCAATTTCTTTCAAATTAGTCAAGTGCGACAGCTCTGGTAAACATTTTAATCCATTATTAGCACAACTGATATATTGTGCATCACATGGTATATCCATCAAAAGACTGTATAACAGTCCATGTGTCACCTTTTGCAAGTTGATATTTAATTTTCAACATGCTCTTCTGTTATGCTCTAATAGTGCTCTAATAGTGCTCTAATAAACAGTAGAGTAGTAATTAAAAATTAACAAAAAAATTTTTTAATTTTTAAAAGATATATATCTTTATTTGTCGTAAAATGTCTCTTGTTGTGCGATCTCCAAATAGTTTAGATCTAGATAAAAAATCACAGAAGACTGCTGAAAATCCTGACAACGCTGAAAGTGCTGATGATAATGCTGAAAATCCTGACAACGCTGAAAGTGTTGATGATAATAATGCAGACACTAATAATACAATAAAAACACGACAAAAGAAATCTGAGTCTGGTAGTGGTGATAGTAGTGATATTGCTAGGATTAAATGCAGTCACAGTGAATGTACTATAAAGAAATTGAAACTTGTTGATCAACATGAATGCAGGTGCGGTAAAATCTTTTGCACAGCACACAGACATAGTTTTGATCACAATTGTACATTTGATTATAAATCTCACGGAAGAGACATTATTCAAAAAACAAATATTAAAGTTGAAGGTAATAAGTTTAAAAACGGCAATAAGATATAATGCCCGGAAAACCATCGCATTTTACTAATAATACTATAATAATATTGAATGGTGATTCAGGTAGTGGCAAAACAACAATGGCATCATTCTTACAAAAAGGTAGAAAAGATATATCGATAGTACGCACTGATAATTTTTTTTGCTTTTCGTCTATTAAAAAATATCACAGCCATGAATCATATAGTGATTTATTAAAAATATACAAAGGATATGATAAACCATATCATTATATTAATAATATTAATGCAGAATTGTTTAAACACTCAAAGTTAATTAAAATATTTGAAGATTATTTAAAAGACAACATAAAAATGTATTTTAAGGATGGGGCAAAACTACTAATAATTGAAGGAACAACAATGAAAAACAAAAAGATTCTTAATTATATTGAAGATTATTGTAAAGAGGAATCTATTAAACTATGGATAATGAATTCTTTTTAAGAATTAAAAGTATTAAAAGTATTTAGCCTTCATAATAATAATCATCATATTCGTCATAAGCATTATTATCATTAGCATTATCATTATCATTATTAGCTAAGTAGTCAGCATAATTATATTTTATTATATCATCATATAAACTTTGTCCTCCTTTTTTGTCTTCAGTGTCTTCTTTTGTTTCAAACCCTGAGGTGCCAATAACTACATCATCCTCTTCTTCATCAGGATATTCTTCAAGAATTTGAGTTGGTATGCCTTGACAATTAATAACAGATTGTCCATCTTTATTTATCCCAATTTTACAACCTTTATCAGTAACATTCAATAAATTTGCCAGATGTTTATTTGGATCTTGTTGTTCTTCAATGTGTCTTTTTTCTTTACGCTCTTTATTCAACTTTCTTTGATGTTCTGCATAACGCTCAATAATATCAATTTCTTTTTCTTGTTGTGGATGAGCAACGAATGCTTTTCTAGTCATTTCACGATTTGTCTTCTCTGAAACTGATAAAACTGATATCTCCTCAGGATTGAATTCTGTTGTAGAATCAAGTACATATATATAATACTTCTTGTTCTTTCTTGTCTTTCTTGGACTTCCAGAATCATCATCACTATCAGAATCGTCAGAATCGCTATCAACATCAGAATCATTATCAGAATCGTCAACATTATCACTATTATCAGTATTATCAGTATTATCAGTATTATCGGTATTTGTTTGCATATATTGTGCATTCAATTTATCCCATGCATTTATTAAATTTACAGGTAATTCGCTCCTCGCAAACACATACTTATATGGTGTATAAGCAGAATTAGCAATCATTTGGTAATTGTTTATAGAGTAATTGTAAAAGAGCATATAATTTTGAGAGTCAACTCTAGTAGTTGTGTGAATAACGATTGGTGTTTCACTAGCTTCATCTGTTGTTTTTTGGAGAACGATAATGTTTACATTATAAATATGAGATAAAATAGCAAGATCTGCAAGTACTAATTGATGTGCATCAGACATAATGAAATCACTTAGTGCATTGATATCATATATGCCTTTAACTATACTATTGCCATGATGAACATATTTATAATGTGATAAGAGTAATTCCCAACCTTTTCTTGTAGTTTTTCTTCCTTGAATGTTATTGTATGTAAAAGATTTCATACTATGTTCAATATAACTGACGAAATTTTTCTTAATATCTTCCTCGAACGGCTGTATATTCTCAATATATTTACTATAACGTTTGATAGCTATTGCCTTAGTTGTTGGCTGATCTTTAGTTATTATTTGATATAAATAATTCACAGCAATAGCAAATTCTCCATAAAGACATGATGTAATACTACCATGATTCATCGCCTTAAATGTATCAACATTATCAAAATATGCAATCCACTTCTTTGTAAGAGATGTCCAAATACCAATACATTGACGAGCATTCACTTTATTTTCTTTGTTTGTCATATCATAATGTTTACGAGATTTTATCTTATATTTATCAAGTTTAAGATACATCTTATCTATCTCTTTTCTGTTTCTTTCAAATACTTCATTATTTATAATGATTTCATGAGGATTGCGAATAAGATAAGAATCGTTGACCATATTATCAACATTATCAGTCATTATTTCATCATAACCTTGAACATGTAATAACAACTCTTCGACGAGCAAATGTGTAAATTTTGTCAATGGTCTTATTGGATCATAAGCACCGTTATCATCATATAAAGACTTTGTTGGAACAATGATACCAGATTTATTATTATTAGTATTATTAGTATTATTATTATTAGCGTCAGCATCAATAGTAGTGCAGTGATAATCAAATGGAGCTTTTGATACATCAGCACCTGTATAATAACATCTCTTTCTAATATTTGGAATTTCATAATCTGCAAGATGATCTTCAATATCTTTATTAGTAAAATCATGCAATATCGTAATCTCATTAAAAATAGGTGCAATGATTGAAATTAGTGCAGTTCTCTTTTCGTCTATTGATTTTGATTGATCCAAAACTATTGTGCGAATGCTAGTTTTAATATCTTGGTGATCTCTTAAATATTTTGATATGTCATATCTTAATCGTTGATATGTTTCATCCATAAATTTGCGTTTATTAACAGCCATTTTACTTTCTCCGACAGTATTATATCTTTTAATAGCTCCATTTATTTTCACAACATCATCGTATTTAACATCAATATAATCAATAAATGGTTCATTATGATCTCTTTGAGTATTTTGATTGTAAGTTTCCAGTAAGTCTTTTGCATCATTGATATTTATTGGAATAACATTTGTAAAATTAGTATTATTGTACATGATTGCAATAACATCATCATTCTTAACAACATAGGATTTAATCTTATAAGATTTATCTTCATCTTGTGAATCATCTACTCCGTTAAGCTCATCTATAATTTTAATAGTATCTTTAAATGATCTTGTTGGAATATAATCAATTATTGCCGTATCTGGATTGATTTCTGACGGAATTATTGGTATTGCTATACAATCATTATCCGTATGTCCAACACATAACATATACACCTTTGTATAATCATCAATTATTTGTCCAATAATTTGTAACTCATTTATAACAGGCGTCCTTTGAACGTTTTGAGGACTCTGAGGACTTGGCTGTCCTCCGTCTTGATCTTCTTGGTCTCCTTGATCTTCTTCTCCTTCTAAGTCTCCTTCTCCTTCTAAGTCTTCGTCTTCGCTTTCGCCAGAGGTATTTTTAGGTGTGTAAATCTTTTCAATAACATTTCTGAAACTATACATGTCTGCTTCTTTCGCTTTGTTTTTATTCTTAGAATCTTTCTCAATATATCTAACAATGTCTTTCTTAGGTGCACATTGTTCTGATATACTCTTAATTAGGTCACTATAAACATTATCCTTAAACCGTGTTAATTGTATATTTTTACCATCTGTTTTGTCAACAAAACAGATGATATCATATCTATCATAGAGAACACTTATATCAGTTTCATCTTCGCTAAGAAATATTACTATTGTATCTCGTCCTTGTTTGTATATAGTATTTAAGTCACTACCTATTGGACACTTTATTGTGTAGTTAATACCATTTACAGTCTCATAAAGAATTACATTCACATTATAGAAATATACAAAAAGATCAATAACAAGTTCTTCATTAATATTAGATGTATTTTCATAGCAACTCTTAACATATTTGAAATATGCATCTTTAATAGCTTTGACATCCTCTTTGTTATTATTGTCACTATTATCACTATTGTCTCTGTCTGGCTTAAAGGTATTGTAAATGATACCATTCTTAATACTCTTAAATTCTAGATCTGACAGATTATTAAAACGTTTCTTAAAGTCATCAAAAGTAGTACCAATTGCAAGAAGTAATGTATTAACTATATTACCTCCACCAAGGCGCAAATATCCGATATAATTTGCCTTTAATTCATTAATAAGTGATTCTCCTCTGTTAAATTGATCATTAAGTTTTTCTGGAAGTAAACCAAAACGAGCAGGTGGTAATTTCTTTTCATTCTTAAGAATGTATGATGTGTTATCTGCTCTTTTCTTCAATGGTGTACTAAATAGATATGGAGCACATGACCGTGTGTTTTCATTATCTTCATTATTTATGAAACAACATGGATAACATTCTTTACCTACTTTTGCGCTCTTGAGAACTCTTGCATACACATTATCGAGAAATTGATTTGGTTTACCCTGTGCTTTTTCATATGTCGAATAATTTTTGTCTCCTGTTACATATACTCCATTATCATTAGATCCCTTTACAAAAACTTCATTTGATGCAGGATCAAATGAAGCAGGACATATAAAATATGTATCTTCGATACTAGTACCATTGCTTTGATTTAGACGAATACCTTTACTATAAATATCTAATTTTTTGATATATGTATTTATAAGTCCCTTTATCTTAGTTGCTTCGTCTTCAGAAGAAGCACTATTTAATGCTTTTTCTAACTTGTCAAGCTCTTTGTTATAATTTTCTATTTTTGATACAGCTTCTTTATATTCAATACCCCAAGGCTGTCTATCTTTAATGCATGCTCTACCATAATCTGCTATTCTTTCTCCGAATATATTTCTGATACGTTTAACTTGAATATCGTTTTCACGCCCTTGTGCTTTTTTAACAGTTTCAACAAGATTTTCTTTACCTTGCTGAGATAAATCTTTAATTGTTGATCTCATTGTATCATCTTCTATATTTACTTTAATAATATCTTCATTGTCAATAAGATCAACAGAAACATCTTTGGCTTGACCTTTCAATTGTGGAAATAGTTTATAACTGCTTAATATTGATGTAATGAAATCTCTAATAATAAAATACTGATATGGGCTCTTAATACCAAGAATACTGATCTTCGCAGAATTTAGATCAATAGTAATAACAAAATTTATTCCAATATTGATCTCTTTATGAATCTTATTTACAACATCAACACCAGATTGAACAACTGATTCGTTCTTTGTTAAAATTTTATCTGATAGTTCTTTAATATATTTCGTAACTTGTGCCGCGCCAATGCCATACGTTATTGATATGTAATTTTCTAATTCCTTCTGTGAGAATTCATTCTTTTCTATTTCTGATAAAGTTTTAGTGATTATGGCTTCTATTTCAGACATTTTAACATAATTATCAACTTTCTTATAACGCAAATCAATACTATTACCACCTCCGTGCTTTTCATTAATCTTCTTTGTTATGCTCACATATTCTGAATAATATGCAATATGACTACGCAATCTTTCAATAAAATCGAACTTTTCATCTATATTTGTATCAATACCTATCTTAATAACAGAATTAAAGAATGCAAGTTTAAAATTTTCTTCAGAAAGAGCAATCTTTCTTGATCTATCAACATTTGGCATGTGAAATTCTATTTCATTAATTTTATCAATAAGAGATTTAACTGTATTATAAAGCAGAGTTTGTGCGTAAGCACAATTTACTTTATTGAATTCAGACCAACTTGATTTAATTTCAAGAGATCCATTTCTAAAGAGATTGACTGTTATAAATTTATTGTGTTTTAAAAGGGATTGAATATTTTCACTAGTTAGTTTTTCCTGATCATAATAAGGTAATACAGATCCAATTGCTATCTTAAACGTTAACCCTCTACCGACAGTTGAATCGATTTTCACTTTCGTTTTCTTGTATATATCGCCGACTTCATCCTCACGACTTTCTGCAGTAATCTCTTTGTTTACGTCAACAGTAATTGTGCTTGTTTTTGCTATCCATTCTTTAAGAATCTTATTATTAACCATGCCAATAATCTTATCAAAAACTTTGTAATATGCTTCAACATTCTTTCCTCTTTTAATCTTAACAAATGGTATTTCTGGAGAAAGAACAATTTGATTAAATACCTTCATCAAATTTATATAAGATTCATTTGTAATGTTATAATTCATATGTTGAACAATCTCATAAATTTTAATGCTGTCTGGAGAATCTTCTACTTTAATAGGGAAATCTCCAGAATATAAATATGCATTATGTGCACGTTTTAGATAATCTGACTGTATATTATCTAACGTCACAGTATTTTTAAACTCATTAAGTGAAGTAGTTGCTATACTACGTAATGTTTCAGGCCAATAATATCCACTAATAGGTGTACCATCAGCCATTGTGTATAAAATGCCTGAATTACTTAAGTCATCAGTGCCTGAATTACTTAAGTCTGCTGACAGCGTAGAGGGCTTCATAAATAAGAATAAATTAGTTGATACATAACTGTTATTGGATGTATCTGGATTATTGATTATCGTATTGTATTTGTTATAAACTTCCTTCATGTTCCATTGAGAATAACTATTTTTTGTGTAAAAATATTTTAAATCACGTAATGCTGTTAGTGGCGCGGTTGCCCAATTAGTATTTGGATCAAAATCGTTTCCATATATTTGCCTATCAAAAAAGTAATTCTTTTCTGTTTCAGCTGCTTCAGAGTCTGCTGAAGCAGACTCTGAGGCAGAGGCTCTATACGTATAAGGAACAGGAGTATTAATAAATTTAGCTATCTTCGTCAACTTTTTAGTCCTCTTTACAATATCATTATAAGTTATCTTTGATTCTTTACTCTTTGTTTTGTCTTTTTCTCCTGATGCCTTATAGACTCTTTGTTTGACTTCTTTCATCTTTCTCTTTCTTGTGCCAGTAGTATCTGTATCAGCATAAGCACTTGAATCACTAGAATCGCCATCGGAACCAGAACCAGAGCCAGAACTTGAATCAGAATCATAACCTGTAGATTTTACATTGCTTTCTATTATTGCAAATTTGTGTGTTATAACATCATATTGTGTACGACACTGAAGAGGTGGAAGGATTTGTTTAAGATCACTATTCGAGAGAGATTCACTAGGAATGTATGATCCTTTCACAGCAAATTCATTAAGCTTAACTTTACCATACGTTTTATCAGCAACAAATAAAAATTCATTATCATCACTATTTGTAATATAATCATCAAAAGTGATGAAATCCTTTCTCTCTGTATTCTCTCTATTATCAGAGGGAAAATAGCTAAGTCTTTTTGAAATAAGACATATGTCACTTAGTGAGAATTTCCAATTGCCACTTCTAATAGAAGTTAATTTTGTAATAATTGTTGCAACAGAATCGTAGTCATTTATTTTTTGGTCTGAAACTATGTCAAGTTTTTCTAATACTTCATGAGCATATTCTTCCTTATTTTCATCAGGTCCTTCAATAAGAAGGCCTTTATAACCTTCAGATAAATAAGTATCTGCTTTGATGCAATTGCATTTATCTCCAAGAAAGAATATGTGCTGTAATATTGGAGTACCGTTAACATATGTTGTTTGATAAGTGTATGAATTTGAATGCACATTATCAATATAATAGATCTTATATGGTGCCCAGAATATATCAAGACAGTATTGTGCTGAATTATACATATTTTTGTTGTAGACAGATATTCTAGTTATTTTCCTGTCAGGGTTTGTATCATCTAAAGGCCTGTAAAATTCGTAATTGTATGTATATTTGATATTTTCGTCCGGTAAGTCGGTTATATAATCTGTAATAATTTGAATTGATGATTCTTGATTATAAAAATCAGATGGTACATTCTCAATGTTTACCTCAATTCCATTTCTATATAATCTAGTTAATGGTTCACTTGTATTTTCGTAGTCAATAACGATATACTGATCATTAATATCAATGTTAAACTTCTTGTTACAATATAAAAATATATCTCTCGTTATTAGAAATAATGTATCTTCACATCTATAAAACGATCCAGCATTCTTGATGTTGTCTTTTAATTTGACACCATCAAGATAAAAATCAATACTCTCTTCTTCAACATCTTCGGCATTTTGATCGTCTTCAACATCTTCGCCATTTTGATCGTATTCTCTTTCGATATCTTGATCGTCATCTTGATCCATTTTACTATATATCTTATTTGTATATCTTACTATATTATTGACCAACAAAAAATAATTTGCGTTAAGAATTTATACAATGACTAACATATAGTTTTTTGTATATTCAATATATAATGATAATATCATTGTACGACAACATCACAGTTTGTGATAGATCTAGTATACCAGAAAATTATGATAAGTTTGATAAAACTTATGAGTTTAAAACTAATGATATTTTCATATACTGGATAACAGAAGTATCTAGATTTTTATCAATTATAGAGAACGCCAAAGAAGATACTAATACTACTAATACTACTAATACAAAGGATAACATATTGTTAATAATTAATGATGATGATGATTTATACACATTTATTGCTGTCTATAATATTGTAAATAATAAACAAAGAAAAGATATTACTGTACGTAATTTGAATGGAATTTATGGAGAGAATATTCATTTATCAGTAAAACATAAAAAGTTTATTGATAAATTACAATCTCTAATAGTCTATGGTCATGATTCTCAGCAGGCAGAAAATAATTATAATAATAATTGTAATCACACACCAAAGAGTATTGAAAAGAGTAATAGTAAGTTGGGATTAGTTAGTTGCATTCCATCTACACACAGTAGAAATGTAAAAACAGTAACATTCTGGTAGTATTCTGGTCTGGTAGATTCTGGTCTGGTAGAATAGAGCATTTTGTTAAGAGTATTAGACTTCTGATACTTTGAGGAAAAAATCCTCTGTGCATAGATAATCACTAATTTCTTTAATTTCGCTAAGTGCTCTAAGTGCTCTTAGTGAATTTAGTCTATCTCTCTCTTTTATATAATCGCTTAAATAAACCCAGAATGTTAAATTTGATACTTTAATATAACGGTCAGTATATGAATCAATTATGTCTAAGTCTAATAAGTATTTGCAATAGGTAGAATAAACGTTTGAATTTGGCCAAATAGTATCATTTCTTTTCATGAAAAGCGGAAAATACACTTGTATTGCTGTTCTATCTTTAAGAGAATCAATTTTATTATCAGTAAAAACTTTATCTGAGATTTTTTTAATAAATTCTGGATTATCATTCCCTTTCTTGCATATAAATGTTGAATATAATCGACTATAATCAAAAACTTCAAAATGTTTAATTGTTCTAAGTTCTGGTATTACATCTTGAAAGTAGTTTGTATTTGTAGATTTGCTATTATAAGATATTCCAAAATCAATGAAATAAAATTTTTCTCTACAATAAATAACATTATGTGCATGTAAGTCATTATGAATAATCCCATATGAATGCAATTTTTTAAGATTGTTAAAGCTACATGAAATATGTTCTAGAATATTTTTCTCAACTTTTACAAGGGATCCACAGGGAACAGCATGTTCCTCACCAATATATTCCATTACAACATAATACAATTTTATATCACCTAAAAAAGATTCAACTATGTCGAATATTTTAGGTATAAAGTCACATTCATTAGCTATTAATATTTTGAGTATCTCAACTTCATTACTTGATGTTGTACATTTTATTATTTTCTTTGAATTACTCTGAGAATTGTGAGAATTTTGAGCAAGAAAAACAAAATCAAAATCAATAAGATTCTGATGGGATTCTTCAGCACATAAATCATTTATGGTTATAAAATGACCATAATATTGGACATCATTTAAGTCAATAAATGGATCATTAAATTCACTTAAAAGAAGCATTCCGTCAGCGCGATAAACATTATTGTAGTAAAGTTTATCGCGCTGACAATCTATTTTTCCAATAAATTTATTATTTTTGTAATATCCATATTTGTTTGTATACTTATCACGAATGAATATCTTTGTATTTTTCTCTGTAGACATTTGATAAAAATATATATAGAATTTGATTAAAAATAAACAATTTTTTCTCGGTACCGGAAATTTTCTAAAAATGCCAAAGTATAAATTTCTTCTTTATACTACTAATAGCACTAATAGCACTAAAATTATTGTTCTCCACTCAATGTGGCATATGCTTCTTTTGTAAACTCAGGAATAGTCATGTTAAATGCTCGTTCAATATTAGCGAGACTTGCCGTTTCATGTTTTGAAGATGAATCGATTAATGATATTGCAACACCCTTCTTTCCATATCGTCCAGTACGACCAATTCTATGAATATATTCATTATAATCTGTAGGCAAATCATAGAGTATAACTAGAGATACAGTATTGACATCTATACCACGCGACAACAAACCTGTTGACAATAGCACACGAATAGATCCATTTCTAAAATCAGCCATAATCTTATTACGTTCTTCTTGCGACATACCACCATGGATATGCTTAACACCATATCCATCTGTATTCATTGCAGAATAGATACTATCACAATCGTTCTTGCTGTTGATAAATATAATCGTTTGTGCCGCTACAAGATTAGTCATCAAGTCAACAATTGTATCGTATTTTCCTTCTTTTGGACAATCAATAATGTAGTGAGAGATGCCAGCAAGCATAACATCTTCTGGATCAAGTGTAATTTCAATATGATCTTCTCCAAGATAATTCATAATATCATCAACAATATGTAAATCTGTTGTAGCACTAACAATGATTAGTTGTGCCCTACGCACATAATCGAAAATATACATTATATCATCAATGAATGTTCTTTCAAGCGTTTTATCAAATTCATCAATAATAATCGTCTTCACGCTAATAGTTTGATCTATCTGACGACGATTAAAAACATCACTTATCTTTCCGGGACATCCTACAATTATAGTAGGCATTGTAGGATCATTTACTCTTTGCATTCGAGATTGTCTTCTTCCTGATGATTCAGCATTTTGATTTTGACCTCCTATAAGAAGAAGAACATTAATTCGAGATTTTTCGCATAGTGCACATACTATCTTGTGAACTTGCATTGCAAGATCACGAGTATTTAGAATAATGATGCCCTGAACTGTCGGACTTTTTAGATCAATACAGTTTAGAAGACCTAGTGTGAATGCTCCTGTTTTACCCATCCCTGATTGGGCTTGAATTAGAACGTTTCTCCCTGTTGAAATAGCCGGAATTGCAAGTTTTTGAATATGAGATGGCCGTTCCCATCCATAATTATAGATATCCCACAAGACATCATTGTGAAGATTAAAATCTTCAAATTTCGAATATTTTGTATAATCAATATCAATATTCTTAATATGAAACTTTTTCTCTATATTAGAGGTGTCTTCAGAAGAGTCAATCGACATACTATTTAGTTACTTATTTAATTAAAATTTTTACTATTAAATAATAAAAAAATCTATTTTTTTTCATTTTTTATGGGGACGTGCCGTCCCCATAGCCCCTGGCTTAGAAATTTATGCAGATTTTGATAATTGTTCATGTGTATCTGCTATTTTACCAACAAATGTTTGTGTTTGTTTAGATAATGCACTTAACTTATTCATATCTATTGCTGACACACCTTTAAAAACTTTCTTTCCTGTTGTTGGATCAGTCTCATGCAAATTAGAGTGAAACTCTTTTAAAGATTTGCCTAAAGATATTAATTCGTCGCCGTGTTTAGCTAAACTGCTAGCAAGATTCTTTAATTGTGTTGTCTTATTTCCTCCACCAGCCTGATCTCTTCGATATTGTTGATATAAATAACTAATTTCACTACGAGAAAGACCAGAATTTTTGCATTGTCGTTGAAAAGCATTCCATGAAGACATTTTGTTTGTATATAATTATTGCATACAAATAAAATGTCTTCGTGGTTTTGTCAACAATGGTTATATTATTTCCTAGACATATAGGTACGCAAAGAAAATTTCCTAGCCAGGGGCTATGGGGACGTGCCGTCCCCAAAAAAATGAAAAAAATTAACTATTTTATTAAGCTATTAATACGTTGTCAATAAATAATCAGTAATCAGTAATCAATATGTCTGCTTGCCTAATTTATACAATTGCAAGTGTTTTTCTAGTTGTGTCATTCACTGGTATTCCTATTTGCAGTTACATTCTGAATGATTATCTAAATCTTAGAACATATGAACGTACAAATTGCACAGGTGCATCAGAATACTCTCACAATAGTGATATTCTTGGATATTATTACTGTAGTGTGAAATCATACAGTAATACATATAGTTCACAAACAATTATACTAAATGAACCAGCATTCAATTATCATTTTGAACATCGTAGTCTAAGTGATTGTAATAGTTGGTATGATAGTATCGTTAATAGTACATCGTTCACATGCTTTCTAAGTACACAAAAGTCATCTGGAGGACAGCCTACTGAAATTGTTGATGGATATACAAACCTAAATACTATTACTGGATGGGCTATTGGACTATCAATTGGATGTCTTTTGCTCATTATTAGCATTCTTCTTTTTGTGTATCAATGCACAAAGACACGAACTCATAATACTCTCTATTAATGATTCTATTAATGATTCTATTAATGATTCTATTATTATTTTTCCCTTTGTGTCTTTTTGGAAAGTATTTAATCAATAATAAAAGGATCTAATGTATATAATGATATCTCATCATTGTATCCGATGGGATTACAAATGAATTTAATCCCATACATAGATTGTACAGAAGCCATATGCGTATGGCCATATATCCATGCACGAACATTTTTCATATCTTTAATTAGTTTGGACATGTCAGAACTAAACCATTTATAATAAGGACTATCTTTATATACTTCATGGGTTAATTCATGAAGAGGCACATGATGTGTTATTATTATTTTATCACTACAGTCAAGACTCTCACTACAGTCAAGACCCTTAAAAGCATTAAAAGTCTCAAAATATTCAAGACTTGCTTTATGTAAAGAATTGTACTTTTCTAATGTCATAGATTTAATGCATTTTGTATCATTGATATAATATTCTGTGTTTTTAGATACATTTGACCATAATGTCGTTCCTATCCACATATAACCATTATAATATTCATGTGAGTTATTTAAGAAAGATATTCCAAATTTTCGGCATATTGAATCTATATGAGTATTTGTTTCCTCTACCGTTTTACCATTATTATAATATTCGTGATTTCCGGCAACAATAAATACTTTTGTAAACTTCTTTGAAACAGTATCCAAAAAGTTTTTATATGATTTAGAATACGGATTACCAATATCTCCAGCTAATACCAAAATTGCATCACATGCATGTGATTCACATGAAAAGCCATGTAATTGCAATTTGCATCGTTGCAATTCAAGATGAATATCACTAAAAATATATATTGGAAGGTTTTTAGTTGTCATTCTTTTTCCTTTCTGGTTATTCTTCGTGAGTATTCTTAGTAGCATTTTTATGAGTATTTTTCATTTTTCTTTGCCAAAAAAATAAAATACTCACAAAAAATGCTCATAAAAAAACCATAAATACTCATAAAAATCATAAAAACCATAAAACATATTAATAAAATGGGTGTCGTAATTAATGTTAATACTGGCTATGGATTCATAATCAAAAATACAAAGGAAAATAAATTGAATGAAGAGGAAATTGCAAAGTCTTTTGCTTCTGGATCTTTTTACCCAGAGTCTTTTGACGGTCTCGACAATATGTTTTCTGACCATTATAATTGTACTGTCGATGTGTTTTCTGATTGCTATGATGATAGCAAAGACTGGTACATCTGCATAGACTGTGAACGTGTTATGTGTACTGAGTGGTATGAAGGAGAACAGACTGGACTATCAGAAGAGCTTCCGACTCCTCTATCTGGAAAACGCTCAAAGAATCCATGTATAAATGAATTACATAGATTCTTTAAAAAAATGTTTGGTGATAGAGTATCTAATATCGGAAATTACTCATTCCTTTATTTCTCCTAATTTCTCCTAATTTATTATTCTTTAGTATTCTTTCGTATTATTATTTTGTGCAATTAGTTGATAACATGTAGGACATTGTGAAAGTGGTAAATCAAGATTATTATCATGATAATTATGATTAGCACTAATATTTGCATTTTTCAATATTAATGGCCTGCCGATTTTTTAAAAGAAGAGTATTTAACGTAAATCGGCCATAACTTGATCAAGTGGCGGGCGGTCAATAGCTTTAAACTCTAACATATCAATAATTATAGGAAATTCAGATATCATTGCTGGAGGAAAAAGACTATGGTCTATCGGTTTTCGTTTTTCTGCAACGAAATCTTTAACATTAGTACTCTTGTATGGCAATTTACCACCAGTAAACACATAATAAAAGATACATCCAAGGCTGTATGTATCTGTTGCCGGTGTAAGAAGGCCATTATTTAACATTTCTGGAGCGATATAATACAATGTGCCTCTCGGACTAGTTATATTATAACAAATGTCTTCACTTATATCTTTTGCTCCGGCAATTGATCCAGAAGTGCTTAAAGAGCTTTCAGGATTTAATAAACAACTTAATCCAAAATCAATTATTACAGGCATGTAATCTTTAGTAACTAGAATGTTTTCTGGTTTTAAATCAAGATGCAACACATCTTTAGAATGAATATAATTTAATCCGCTTGCGAGTTGATAAAAGAAACTCTTCATTAAATTATTTGGAATTTTAACTTCGCTTAATGGCAAACTATCAATAATATAAGTCATAATAAGATAAATATAATTCTCATCATCATACTCATCAAGTAAACATAATACATTTTTATGAGAACACTTAAGTTTCTTTAAAATACTATATTCACGAAGATTTACATGAGTTCTATTACTAATTTTAACTGCAACATTAGAACCATTTTTAGTAACTCTATATACTGTTCCAAATGCTCCACTTCCCAATTCTTTTATTTGTTGATGTGGGAAATGCTCTTCAATAGATTCTCGTCTATTCAGTAATTCTTTTTTATTACGTCTCTCATTTGCCTCTTTTTCTTTGTCGGTGTCTTTGCCTGTATCTTTTTCTTTGCCTTTAGTAGTTTTTTCTGCAAGAACGCTCTGAGCAGGAGCATTTGTCAGTGGTTTAATAAATTTATCATCTTCGAATAAACCTTGTTTAACAGTACCGTCAGAATATGTCATTTTACCAAAACCTGTTTTCTTACCGTTAACAAAATCTCCTTCATAAACTGATCCAGTAACGTATTTAACTACACCTTTTCCATGTTTCTGGAAATTTACTATATCACCGCTATACGATTCAATAGAAGATTCAATAGTTCCTTTTCCAGTCAATTTATCATTAACAAATTGTCCAGTGTATACTGTGCCTTTGTATGTTAATTTACCTTTACCATGCCTAACAGAATTTTTATACTCACCTTCATAAATGCCTTCGTGAGTAATATCAGATATGTTCATTAATATTAATGTATTTATACTATACTATACTATTATATTTGTTTTTCTGATAGACTCTAAGTATTAGTAAGATTGGTAAGATTGGTAAGATTGGTAAGATTGGTAAGATTAGTAAGATTAGTAATAAGATGAATTTAAAAGATCTTGTAATAAATCTTTATCTTTTGATGATTTGCTTAAAATAATCTTGTCAAAAAGTATTTTGACGATTTCATCAAATAATACCGGTTTATTAGGCACACATGCTATTGAATCTTTTCTGATATCATGTGCATTATACACTTTAGTAGTCTTAGATACTTTATCATATACAGATACAGAATCTATTACTACTCCTAAAATAGTCGTTTTCGGAGTAGTACCAACTCCTATAAGATTTATCTCTTTATCATTTGCTACAGGCATTAATTCTCCAAGCCTTACAGCAATGGGTTCATCTGGACATTCTCTCTTAGGATATTTATCATTGAAGCATTGTGCTGAGGATTCTCTTACTACGTCGACATCATCATTTCGTGGATTAAAAGTAATAGTTCCAACTGTAGCTCTTCCTGATTCAAGACATTTAATATACAAAAACTCTATATCACCTATAAGTATTTTCTTTGGCGCTTCATGTTCAGGAAGCTCATATGGCTCATGTGATTCCTGAAGCATATAAGTTACAAATACAGCCCTATTATTACCTTCAAACCTTGATCTATGTCTAAATTCTTTAGCCAAACTAAGGAAATCTGTGTCATTAGTTGTACGTTCATTAGATAGAATAAGACGATCAATTTCATCATATGTTAAGAATCCTTGTATATTAGATTTTTCGGCAAATGGTTCTGATCTAAGATATTTATCAACATTAAATGACATTTCGTTCAAACATACTAGTGGATATGAAGCAGATCTTATAGAATATGTATAATTATCTATAGTGTAATCACGTGAACTTCCTAATTCCATTGAACTTATATTTTTTTCACTAACATACCTATATAGAATCGTCATCTGGTCTATATGAGTTTCCATTGTTTTAGCTAATGGACAAATATCTTCTGGTTTAACTTTCTCAGCGATATTATCAGCGCTATTATCGTCATCATCACTATTACTATTATCACTATAGTCACTATTATAATCGTCGTCAGACATTTTCCTATATTTAAAACGACGGAAATTAATTTTAGGAATTAATACATATCAAAGTAGTATCCTTATCATGTATTAACATCTAATTTTTATTAGACTTTTTTATCTTCTGTATTTGTGTCTGTATTTGTATTTGTGTTCTTCGGCAAACATAATGAACAGCCACAAATATCTCCATAAAAATCACTTATGCAATCGTTACAATTAGGGCAATCGCAACGAGTACCACATATATCGCTATTGCAGTTATTAGTAATTAAAAATGATTTTGTTGATGATCTTATTATATTATTTCCCATTTGTGTATTTATTATTTATTCCTTTTTTTCCTTTTTTTCCTTTTTTTCAATAGTAGTTTTCTCTTTTCTCTTTTCTCTTTTTTCCTTTCTCCTGAAAAATTTATTTAAATTAAAATCTTTAAGAAAATTATACATTATACAACAATCCAACTCTGGTGTCGTTTAGCTTGTTACGGTCACTGGCTCGGTCTTCATACACGTGCATAAAGGATTCACGATGCGCACATAATAATTATAGTAATTATAGTACTTATAGTGCATCTCAAAGTTATTATATTCTTGATAAAAACAAATTAATTAATAATATTAAAACTTTTAAAGCAAATCTACCAACAGTAAAACCATATTATGCAGTGAAATGTAATAATCATCCTTTTGTATTAAAAACATTAATTTCAAATGGTTTTAATTTTGATTGTGCATCTATTAAAGAGATAAAACAGATACAATATTTACAATCAAAAAATACTATTAATAGTCCAAGTAATAGTCAAAGTAGTCCAAGTAAAATTATTTACGCAAATCCAATAAAATCCGTTGACAGCATTGTTACGGCAAAAGATCTTGGAATTAATCTTTATACTCTTGATAGTTTAGATGAATTGCAAAAATTATTACGATGGCATTCAAATTGTGGCTATTTGTTAAGAATTGCAGTTGATGATAAATATAGTTTGTGCAAACTAAATGGTAAATTTGGTATTAGAGGCCAAGCAATTAGCACATTCTTTAAACATTATCAAGAATTTGCACCACAATTTAAAGGTATAGCATTTCATGTTGGTAGCAATTGTATGTCTCCTCAAAGTTATTTAGATGCTCTTAAGCTTGTTGATAGCATTGCAAGTGCTTACAAACTATATAGTGAGCCATTTTGCCTTGATATTGGAGGAGGATTTACGAAAAGTGGATGTCAAAGTTTATTTAATAATATATCTGAAATAATAAATAATCAAACTATAACAGGAAATATAATAGCCGAGCCGGGCCGTATAATAGTTGAAGATATAATGGATCTGTTTGTTCCAGTTATTGGAACAAATACATCATCAAATTCTGTTTATATTAATAACAGTATTTACAGCGATTTTAATTGTGTTACTTATGATCATAAGATTTTACAATTTAGTATATTGAGAGGTTCAAAAGAATTTGTATTTGAATCTGGTAAATGGATAGTAAAAGGTACACCATCAGGTTACATTAATAATTGTATTACACAAAATATTTATGGTGCAACATGTGATTCTATGGATAAAATTCTTATTGCAGAATGTCCAAAGTTACAAGTTGGAGATGTTCTCAAATTTCATAATATGGGTGCATACACTTATTCGTCAAGAGCAGAATTCAATGGAATACCTCTTGCTAAAGTCCTAATCTTGGGGGAACCTAGGTTCCCCCATAACCCCCTCGCTTGGTAAATTGCTGATTATTTAATTGAAAATACTTTGAATACAAATATAAACAAAGAAATTATCTAGAAAAAGACAGCAATTTACTAAGCGAGGGGGTTATGGGGGACGGCACGTCCCCCAACTACATTATCCAACATTTATATACACAAACACAAACTAATATAATCGATGCATATGTAAGAAGAGTCTTTATATGTTTGTCATCAAGTGCAGATATATTCCATTTTGAATCATCTTCTGCGAGAAGGATTTTTTTAATAAGACGCATACATTTCGGATTAGTTAAAACATAATCTATAATCGCATATTCATTAATATTCCTAAGTTCTTTGAACTCTTTTTGATCATCATAAATATTGATATTGTCTTGATTTAAGGCAGATCCTCCTTGTTGTGGTTGTTCTTGATTTTGTGGTTGCAATTCTGGGAAATGAGTTAAATTGCTATTAACGTTATTATTACGATTAAAAATGCTTGAATCGCTTAAGTCACTTGAATAAGTACTTTGATCTATAGAATACGGCCAGTCGTTTTGTTTATTAGAATTTTTCAAGACGTAGTATTCATTGTTAAAATCTTGTTTATAATGATCGTTTTTTATTGAACCTGACATACTGCTCAAGGCACCATTCTTGTTTAAGGGTGATTTAAATGCCTCCCTCAATATTGCAGGCATAAAAATACTATTACTATATGTTTATTAAATAAAAATATGTCTCTAGTAAATTTAGTATGTGTATAATTGATTGCGCCATTGCTGGCCTTGCTGGCCTTGCTGACTCATTTGCTGACTCATTTGCTGACCTTGTTGACTCATTTGCTGGCCTTGTTGAAGCCATAGTGTATCGAGAGTACTCGGCATATTTTGTTGACCAGTAGATTGCTGTTGACTAGTAGATTGGTTCTGTAATTTAGTTATATCACAATTCCAACATTTTAGTGGAGTAACACCTTTGCATATTTGAGTTTGTGCTAGATTTGATATTTCTTTTTGAACTGACACTGTTTGACCTCTCTCTATCATAGTAATATATTTATCTTTCGATGGTACTAATGATAAATCTGTAATACAACCGGCAGATTTCCACATTGATCTAAGAAGACTTTGACTTTTATAATCAGGTCTTTGAGCAATAAGTGCATTTATCTGATCTTGATTCATGTGGAAGTTAGCCATTATGCAATTACTAATTTGTCCTGAAAAATTGCTCAACGTTAGTGTCTTTGTTCCAAACCACGAAGGCATTGTGGCATTTTGTGATGCAACATTCTGGCCATCAACGTATAGTATACCGTTATTAACATGGAAACTCACTGCAACATGATGCCATGTACCGTCAGCTAAACCACTCTGTTGCTGTTGCTGTTGCTGGATAGAGAAACTTGTCACTATACCATTCTGATCAATTGCCGTATTTACAGGTCCTGTAAATATTGTTTGATTTGTAACTGATGTATTCATCCAGAATGCAAATGTAAAACTAGTATTAACTTTAGGCAATAAATTTGGTGCAATGTTAACTGTTCCGCTTGTTGGCGCCCATGTAGTGATCAATGTCTTTGTTATTCCATCTAGTTGTTTTTCAGCCAATGTCAACATTTGAAGATCACCTAAGACATAATTAAAATATTTAGCTTTTTCAACAGAAATGTTTGAACCATTAGCTTGTCCAATGACTAATTTACCCTTGTCGATATTTGGAACTTTAGACAATTTCTCTGTAACTGCCGGAAGTCCATTCACATAAATAACAATCTTTGCTTCACTTGATTCATGATCAAGAGGTCCAAGGAAAGTCAATTCATTTGTGAGATTAGGATCATAATTAGCAATATTATCAGTTCTAACATTGGCTGTATTAGCCAATTGATAAAATTGTTTTGTGACAGGATTTACTCTATAACAACATGGCGTAGTTGCTACGGATGGGCTTGTAGCAACTGATGAACTTGTAACAACAGGAGAGCCTTGGAAGTATTCATTAAAATCTGGGCGCAATGTTGGATAAATTGGTTTATTTCTAAGAGTATTGAGAGAATTCGAAGCAGATTGCTTTAATGACAAGAATGTTTCATATGCTGTCATTCTACCTCCCTGCTGACTAGTAGCGGTGTTTGAAGACCATAAAGCTTTATTTGTACTATCATAAATGACAAAATTTCTATCGTTCTGCATTGTTGCAGTAAATGGTCCGACTCCTTTTCCTTGAGTTTGTGCGTTCCATAAAGCTTTTCCTGTACTATCATAAATTACAAAATTACCATCATTCTGCATTATAGATTTATATGGAGCTACTCCTTGTCCCTGAGTTTGTGAGTTCCATAATGCCTTTCCTGTAGTATCATAAACAACAAAATTTCCATCAGATTGCATAACTGCAGTTCCAGCAGTTGATGTTAATGTCTGGGGACATGGCATATTTGCTGATGTTGATACGCATGACTGCTGATTCTGAGGTTGAGGCTGAGGTTGAGGCTGAGGATTTGGCTGATTTGGTTGTGGTTGAGGCTGATTTGGTTGTGGTTGAGGATTGGGTTGTGCAGAAGAACAACACCAACAATTTCCGCAACCTTGATAATTTGCATTATTACCATTTGTAAATGTATTACCACCAGCAGTACATACAGATTGTTGGCTCTGTCCACTTGATATTTGCGCTTGTTCACTTGATGTGAATCTATGACATGCCCATGGCTGACTCGCTGGCTGATTAGGTTGATTAATTAGAGCAAATTGACCATTATTGTTAGAGTAAGTTGCTCCGGGCTGGACAGTAACCATTGCAGAAACATATGCACCGCTTGCATTTTGAATCTGAGCAGTCAAAACATTACCATTCATAGAATAGTTTTGGGCAGTGTTTATCCATGTGCCTCCGGGGAGTGGTTGACTGATTGGAATTGGAACAGCATTTTGTGTAAATTGTGCAAGCACCCAACCAGTAGATGTATTAATTCCGCCATCTATAGTAATACCAATATGTGTCCATTCTCCGGTTGGTAAGGATGCAGGAAGATCATATGTAGATCCGCCTAGATAGACCCGCAATTTGGTGGAATTTGGAAGAATAGACACTGCTGGATTATTATTTTTTCCTTTTGTTAAAATAACTGTCTCTTGTGCCGATTGCACTGATTGAGGATTAATCCAAAATGACAAGCTTAAATTATGTTGTTGCTGTGGCAATTTTGAATTATCAAAAGTGATAGTTGATGATCCAATGTTAATAGGATCATTAATTATATCTGTCGAAAACTGTGCACCAGTGTCAGTTGCTACTACTGAATTTGCACTACTACCATAAACATTGACTTCGGACATGTGGAGGAAATTCTGACCTTGAAGTGCAACTTTTACAGTTCTTCCAACAGTATTAATATTACTCCATGTAACTCCTTTACCATCTTGTCCAGCAGTTGCAAACGTCTTATTTGCAACAACATTTCCAGAATCGTCTAATATAGAGACTTCAAAATTACTCAATCTCGCAAGAATAGCTGGATCGGTCGATTGTCTATTTGCAATTGCAATGTCTGTCACATATATATTCTTTGGCATTTGAACTTGCCACCATGCACCTTGTTCGCTATTTGTGTGATTAAATGTGGTACTTTGCCCATCAATGGCATAATTTGCAACATAATTACCATATGTTGATGACTGAGTTGCCTTTCCTCTTCGAGCCCAATCAACAACTTGTCCTTGTCCATATCTGTCATAGATAGTTATTATGCAACTGCTGTTTAATGTACTAATTGTTGTTACTGCACCTGTGTCAGTAACAGACATATATCCACTTTGATTTCCTGCTTGTCCTGCCTGACTTGTTTGTCCTGCTTGACCTGCCGGAGGGTTTTGACTCTGAATAACAAATTGTCCATTATTGTTTACATATGTTGTTCCAGATTGAACAACAACTGTCGCAGGTACATATTGTCCACTTTCATTTTCAAGTTGTGCAGTCAAAATATTTCCAGTCATTGACGCGCCGTGAGCAGTTTGTGCCCACGAACCACCCGGAAGAGGAACATTTGCAGGAGGAGGCGGACTTACTGCCTGACTCTGCAAATATGTTTGATCACCTAGTTTCACTATCCCTGAAGATGTAGGAAGAGCACTAGAAATGATAAACTGCGCATTAGTATCTCTCGTTGTAGTTCTAACTATAGTACCATCACTTGCAACAGCAACATATGTAGGGACTCTAGCCAATGATCTTATGTAAATAGAATCGCCATATTTAACTGGATCACTGTTGCTATTAATACTTGCTCCTGTTTCGTTTGGATCTTCTATAATAAAGAATTCATCTAGCCAATTTACTCTTGGAATATCAGATGGTTTAGCTAGTTTGGGTCCTGTTACAACCGCTTGATCTGTTAACTTTATAAATGCACCATATTGTGGCCATAATGTTACTATACTTCCATACCTGACGGCTGTGTCATCATCTGCGCTTTGATCAGACATAAAATTTTCAATATGTCGTGCACTTTTAAAATATAGAGGTTGTAATATTATAAGCAATAGTACAATAATAAGTACTGCTAGTATAGAAATAATAATTAGTTTAGACATATTATAAGATCTGTATAGAAAAAACTTTTAGTTATCTAAAATAAAGACAAATAAAAAGACCAGAGGATAGAGACCAAAGAGAACGAAGAACAAAGAGAAAAGAAGAACGAAGATATAGAGAATACTGACATATAGAGGCTAATAAGGAATACTGATATATAGAGAATTATGTTTATTTTCTATTTCTAGGAAAATTTTTATGTTTGCTTAGAATATACACTTGAACAATGCCTCATCATCATCGCGAATCAAAGAAGGAACTTAAGCACGAGAATCTCGGCACATACGTCGTCTACAACAACAGAGCTAACGTCCTCGGATACAAGTACAGCGTTCTTCCCGTTGTCCCCCGTAAGGCTCACTCCCACAAGCACTGCTTGAGTCAAACTGTCCAAGCCGGTGGATACCACGATATCTAAAGAACTTTTCTAGCCATTTTAGATACAGAAGATAGAATTATAACTTCATTCTCATCAAAAGAATCAAAAGACTCAAAAGAAATTAAAGAAGTATCAATTAAAATATCATCATTATTAAAATATCATCATTATTAAAATTACATTCGTAAACGTAATCACCAAAATTATTGGCCATAGATTTACTATACGTCCAACTTGTTATACGATCCTTTGGAAATGAATAATATTCACCATGATCCTTTGTTGTTCCTCTGTATAGCTTAATATTATCGTAATATTGCTTATTTGCATATTGAATAGCTATCAATTCATTCAATATTTCATTATTGTTCTCCATTAACATTTGAGTATATAACACAGTGTCATTACCTGTCTCATTCAGCCATTCAAATAACCATTGTTCTGTTCTTGGAGATATCTTATACATATTGATTCTGATATGAGAGAGAGTACTCTTTAGTATATTATTATTTTATTTATTATTTTATTACTTTATTAATATTAGTATTTTATTACTATTATTACTATTAGTATTATTTTTTAATACACTTATTTTATTGACATACTGTTGATTATGTTTTGTTATTAATCTAAAATTATCCATTTTTGATATCTCTTGTTCTAGCTTTTTAAATGCGTCGCAGTCAATATTATATGTTTTAAAAGGATTTAAGGTCGAATCTTGCTTAAAACCAGAAATACCGTGCGATAAAGTTTTTTCTTGAGGAATCAATTTAGATAATTGCATTGTAGAACCAATATAAGCATCAGGTTTACTAATAATATTTCTTATTACTGCAACAAGCTTAGTGCATGTACACATACTTATTATTATTATTACAAAGAAATATTTAATATTTCTTTTTTTGTATTTTCTTTGTGTCTCTTGATGAGCCTTTATTCTTTAAAAAAACGCATAGTGCCTGATCCGTCTTTTCCAAATTTCTTTCTCATAGATTCATAAAAACTACTTTCAAGATATGATGTACAATAATAAATACCACGAACATTGTGTTCTGTTAGAGATATGTCTTTGAAATGTCCAGCATTTTCTTTAATAAGTTTTTTTGTTATTATTACATTATTGAATGCACTATCGTCACAGAAATAAAATTCGGCAAGAGTATTATATTCTTCGTTAGCACTTTGCAAATATGCAATTATTGTTGTATCAAACATGTCAAGAGAACATTTTAATATTTTGCATATTAAAGTATAAATACTATAATTAGTAACTGTACTTAGTATTTCAGAAATTTCAGAATTCAACAAGGGACATGAAGAGCTTCCACCAATTTTATTTAAGTAAGTATAACAATATTTAACATTAACAGTTATCCCAACCATTTTAACTATCTCATTAATTGTTTCATTAATTGATTTAGTACTGTGCATCTCTGTAGAAAATGCACATAGAATTGGAATAAGTCCATCTATAGAATTAATCATTTTAACAGAAGACTGTATATCTGTATTTGTACCATCATATATAAGAATATTATTTACAAATGAAAAATCACTCACAGAATTCATATTTATTGCATATGAGTATATTGATTGCAATTGTTCAAATGTATACTTATCAGTTATAAGACTCTCGATAAGTTTGAATTTTAATGCATTAATATCCATAATTACTTTCTTTTTAAAATATTTCTTTTATGTTTTTTAGTATTTTTTAAGTATTTTAGTATTTTATTAGAAAGTAGTATTTTATTAGAAAGTAGTATCTTATTGAACGCATAGAATATAAATGTATATTCCAAGTAAACATATAAATACACTAATTCTAAAAACACAATTTGACTGAAACTTAAAATCTGCTTTGACAGATGTTTTAAGAGATTCTAATCTAGATATGTATTCATTAATTATTATACTATTAGTAGACTCTTTAGTATCATCAGTATTAAAAGAGTCTTTAATTTCATCACATTTATTAATGTACGAATCCATAGTTTCTTTTGAAAAAAAGAAAATTTTTGGTCTAGATTCTAAAAGTTTCATATATTTAATTATATTTTGAACAACATTTTGGTAATATTTAAGATTCTCATTATCTGATTCTAGTTCTTCTACTTTTATCATCAAATTATTAATCTCTAATCTCTGCAAATAGATTGTATTTTCAAGAGATTTATTAGTATCATTAAAATTATTACTTTTTAAATGCTTATTTGCCCTGATTGATTTACTTTGCTTATTTGACTTACTTTGCTTACTTGGCCTATCTGAAGCACTTGAAGAATCAGAAGCACTTGAAGCACTTGAAGAATAAGAATCAGTATTATCTGCATGCATTAGGCTTTCTGGATTATTTTTAATGTAAAGATTTAGGTTTTTTACAGCTTCTTTTGTAAATTTTTTTGAATCTTTTTCATAATCTTCTAGAGATTGCTTCTTACAAAATTCCATTTTGTTTTCTTGAAAGGTATATATTATGGATATATGTGTATATGTATATATCAATTAATTTTATTTATTTTTTATTGCTGAATGTGTTTTTAATTGCTATTATATAAGAATATATAAGTGTATTTATATATTCTTATAATAAGACTAATAAACAATGGATGCCAAAGAATCAAAGAAAAATAAAGTACCAAAAAGACATAGAAAACACGCGAGCAAAGACACAAAAGATACCAGAAAGTTCCAAAGCGAGGGGGACAGCTGTCCCCCAAGCGAACGTCCCCCAATGTTTCCGGAAATTAAGAAATTAACTGATAAATCTTTTATATTTGAACCATCATTGAGATTTGTTGATAGTGATTATAAGAACATGAAAGAAATATACATAATTTTCTATTCAGATAAATGTTCTGCATGTCATGAAATTGAAAATAATTGGGATAAAACATCTCAAGAAAAATATCCAGATTTGAAACTTGGTAAGATTGATGTTAATGATCCAAAATGCAGAAAAATAACAACTAGCCTCAGTGTTTCTGCTATCCCTCTTATTAAAGCTATTAATTGGCCGATGGGTGATTACGGACTTTTTAATTAAAAGATATGAAGTTGATTGTAATTTGACCCATAGAAAATGCAGGACTAGAATTATAAATATATACATTTATACTGGTTCCTTGTATCCATATAACATCAGATAAAGCTATTTGAACTGAAGAAGAAGCTGTGCCATAGCACGTTACAATACCACAAGTTCCAGCATTTGAATTATGTATAGTAAACATAGATGCATTGTAAGGATAAAGCGGTACACTCATGCCAACGCTACCAAAAGTTACTGAACCAACTTTACTATTTAATGTTATCGAAAGTGAACCTGATATATTATTAAATAATATTTTAGAACATTATCCAAGAATTGTTTTAATAGATGCTTTACAATCAATGAATGCACTTGGTAATAATATTGTTATTGTTAGTCACAATATTCATAATGATTTAAATTTTCTTCATCTTGAGTTGATGTATTTAGGATATCCAATAGTACACAATTGTAAACCTTTTTCGAGTAACTGTCTATATTATGAATCTTTTCATGAAAATGATGAAGTAGCACTTGTTGAAAATGCCTCACATATATCTAATAAATCCAATATATCTAATAAATCCAATAAAGCAATTTCTAGTTCTAGTAATTTATCGGAAGTGTTTGATTTATATTCACCTCAAAATACGAATAGTATAAAAATATATGGTGATCATATCGATAGATTACATAAAAATCCAAGAAAATTATCTCCATATGACTGGAGCCATATTCTTAAGATATTGTGGACTCCTGAGACTCCTGAGCCTCATGAGACTCCTGAGCCTCATGAGAGGAGAGTGTCATGCATACTACACCGATTCAGGTATGTTTAACTGCCGAAAGGCTTCAGGAGAGGCTTCAAGGAATATTGTAGTTTCTTATTCTGGAAAGAAACCATTGTGCTCATGCCAAGATGTATGCGAAACTTGTCATAGACGTAAAGATTGTCAATTATCGAATGTGCAGTTTTTAAATATTAATAACATTCTTAGTGCTACTGAGAGTACTGAGAATACTAAAAAGCATTTAATATTTAAGATAAAGTGGTCTATCATTTACGAATGTTCTCAATTATACTCAACCGTGCATTATCATGGGACAAATGATAAAGACTTATTTTTAATTAAAGAGACAGATAATTTGAAAACATTAAAAACATATTATAATGTTCCTTTAATAAGTACTCTAAATACAACAAATACAGCAAATACAGCAAATACAGCAAATACAGCAAATACAGCAATCATATCAAAGCATATTAACTGTTCTGAGACTTTAAAGAATTTAAAGTTTTCCAGAAAGAAGGTCAATATACTTAAGCATTTTATTCAATATTCACAACACGAATTAGGTATATCGTATGAACAATTAATTTATCTTGTTGATTACTTATCTTGTTGAGTAAAAAATGCCCATATTTTATTTATTATTTTATTATTTTAAATCTTTCAATTGATATGGAATCAGAGCAAATAAAACCAAAACAACCTCTTCCATGGATAGAGAAACATAGACCTAAAACGCTCGATGATGTTATTGATTATACTGATAAAACAGCTACATTAAAAAAGATGATTAAAACAGGAGAGTTTCCAAACTTATTGTTTTATGGTCCGGCAGGTGCAGGCAAAACATCAACAATATTAGCATGTGCGAGAGAATTATATGGAGAAAATTACAGGTCATTCTGTTATGAATTAAACGCTTCTGACGAACGTGGTATAGATACTGTTAGAAATACTATTTCAAATTTTGCTAAGAAAGATATACGGGGTAGATTCCCATTTAAATTAATCATATTAGATGAAGTTGATGGTGTCACAGAAGTTGCGCAGGAAGCACTACGTGTAGTAATAGAATCGTACCCTACAACTAGATTTTGTCTTATTTGCAATAACGTTAATAAAGTTCATGATGGATTGCAATCTCGATGTGTTAAGATTAAATTCAAAAAATTACCATCAGAGATTAGTTTCAATAAGATAAGAAATATAGCAAATACTGAAAATGTTAATATTGATGACGAAACATTAAGATATCTTCTTAATTTGGATAAAGATTTCAGACAAATTATTGGTGCATTACAGTCATTATCATCAATTAGAGAAGATAATCTTGTTACGAAGAAGGATATTAATGATATTTTAGGTATTCCTGATGAAGAAGATATTGATTTCTTTTTAAATACAGTAAGGACAAAGAGTATTAAGGATGCTGTCGCAATCGTTCTAAACAAGCACAAAGACAATGAATACAACATTAGTGAGTTTTTAGATGCATTGTGTAAGAAAGTATGTAAAAATATAAATAATTACAACGAAAAACAACTAATAAAGATTTTTAATAAAATGTCTGATGTCAAATTTAAAGTCAGTGAAGGTTATGATTGTGAAGTATACTTGTTGGCATTGATAACTGCATTTTATTAGGAATTAGCAAGGCAGGTTGAATTATATAAAGAGATTGCGTTTTGTGCTAATTGTCCATATCTTTGTGCAGAAGTTCTTAAACTTGGATTGCTTTCAGATCTTTGTCCATAATCCTCCGCTTTATTTGATTTATCTGTCATATCATTATATAAAAGGTAACACTTTGCTTTTTGATCTGCTGTCATTTGTTTGACTGATTTAAGAGTTTGCAATTTACTGTTAATTTGTTTTTCAAAATCAGGATTATATTTAAGTGGTGGTTTGTCTTTTATTCCCAATTTTTTAGCTCTTTCATATAAGTCGTCAGCATTCTTCTTATCTGCTTGAATATCTTTCAACGTTTTTTCAAGCACATCTTGTTTGGCTTTATTTGAATCATTCACTGCCTTTGTTATTTTGTCGTATTCATTTGCATATTTCACAATCGTTTCAGTATCTAATGTTTTTTGTTGTGTATCATCAGATCCTATGTATTTACTAAGTAATTCAATTATTCTGTTTTGTCCTTTTATTAATATGCTGATATCATTAGTATTCTTGTCGGTATTCTTAGTATTCTTATCAGTGTTGGCAGTGTCAGCAGTGTCAGCAGTATCTGAGACTTTTTTGATAACAGGAGGTTCTTCATAACCAAATCCTCCATCTATAATAAGATAGCCAATAATATTGTTATCACTTGATAATAAAGGCATTATTTTTGCACTGTGCTTACATTTTCCGATTATTTTGATCTTTTCAGTTTTCTTAGTAGTCTTCTCAGCACTTTTCTCAGTACTTTTCTTTGTATTCTTTGATATAGGTAAAATGTTTGTTACTGATCCATCAGTTATTTCTGTTTTTGCTATTATTGATTCATTTTCTAAAAACAATGAATCAGAAAATCCTTCTGCGAATGCATAACCATGGACATAACATACTGCTACAATCGCTATTATTAGTATTATTACTATTATTGCAAATAAAAATAGTAGTCTTGTCATTATTTTAATCAGTTAATACTATAAATACTATAAGTACTATACATTTTACAAAGAAAAAATACTTGGGACAGCTGTCCCTCGCTTAGGAACATTCTGGTTGGGATACGAAGTACTTTAGGAAATATTGTTGGTGCTTATCAGTATTTGCAGAGAGTATTTATATGTGAACTATATTTTTACAATTAGAACAATTCCAATGTTCTTTATTACATACAGCTGATACTCCTCGTGGTACATAATAAATATTATGTTCTTCTGGACATTTGCACCATAAATTACACAATGTTGTAACTCGTTGAGTCTTTTTTAGAGGATTTTTACAATCAATGCAATCAATGGTATCAATACTATCAATACTATCATTACTATCATTACTATCATTATCAGTATTATCAATTAGTATATTGATTTTTAGGGTTCCTGATCCTAAACATGTCATACATTGATTCTCCATTCTCTAAGAATATATTAAATGCTTAAATGCTTAAATGCTTAAATGCTTAAATTCTTAAATAAATAATTAAATAATATTTTTTTTGTCATAAATAATATATGGCAAATTTGAATGATTTGCAGGAATTATTTAATGATATTTTATTATTGCAAAGATTGTTCTTATTTGTGTGAATGCTCTAAAGACTCTTAGGGCTTAGGGCTTAGGGCTTAGGGCTTAGGGCTTAGGGCTTAGGGGGCTCTAAGCCTTATTGATTCTTAAAAATTGCCCTATTTGTTTTATTTGCGGATCTTTTGGATTATTATAAATATCTGTATGAATTATGTATAAAATATCAATAAATTGTGAGTATTTTCTCTCAAGTTCAGTCTTGAATGTGCTACTTATAATTTTACTTATTAAGAGAGATCCATTCGGTTTTAACATTTTTAATGTTCTTTGTATTAAGTCATCAAATTCAAGAAATCCTTTCTGTGTTTCCTTTAAATTTTGAAGTTCGAACCATTTTCCACCACAATCAGGAACAAATATTAAATCAAAATGCTCTTTGTGAAAAGATATAAACTTTTCTGAAAATCCATCATCTATAAAATCACCACCAGCAATTATATCAACTGTATAAATAACTATTTCTTGTCCTTTATAATTTTGATCTTTTGATATTGTATCAGTAAAAACATCAATCATAAAATGACTTGACTTGTCATCAAGTAATATTTTTTTAGGATGACAAAAAACTAATACAGTATATTTATTGTTAAACCCTCTCATCATTTCAACAAAATCGCTTAATAGTCTATTATTATTCATCATTTTATAATCATTAATAATTAATGATCCAAATGGATATGAATCAGGGATAATATATTTGTTATTTTCTATAATAAGCGTTTTATTATCAATTATATGTATGTTATTGATATCTGTAATATCAGATAGTGTTTTTTCTTCTTTTATACCTCTCTTAGGCAATTTGTACAATAATGTATCAGATAATTTCATTGCTGAGTATTTAATTTATTAATTTATTAATTTATTATTATATTCTTATTATTAGATAATATTATTATTCTTATTATTAGTAACCTAGAAAAACTGGATTGATAATCGCTGGATCAAAAATATTGGGGGACAGCGTGTCCCCCAGAGCCCCCTTGCAAAAAATATTGGAGGACATGCTGTCCCCCAGAGCCCCCTTGCAAAAGAAATTGGAGGACATGCTATCCCACAGAGCCCCTTTGCAGAAGCATATTAAGAGAATTAATACTAAAAGTACTAAAAGAATTGGGATTACTCTGAGAATTGGGAGTATTTTTTGGTCACGTTGCATTTACTTATATTTACTTATTTTGACGTCAATATAAAAAATAAAAAGAAATAAATAGTCTAATTAAGAGTATTAAGAGTATTAAGAGTATAAGAGCATGTCAATAAATATTAATGAAGATAAGGAATATGAAGAATACTGGTTATATTTAAAAGACATAATATCAAGGAATGTTCATGGACAATTTTATTCATATATGTTAGATTATTCAAATGATCTTAATAATTTGAAGAAGATATGTGCATACACTGACATAGTATCAAAGATTACATCGTTCTTGAATGATAATACATGTAAAATTATTTGTATGTTTTTCCAAAAGATGAATTATTATGATATACATCTTTTGCATGTTCATTTGCGAAGATGGTTAAACTATTCTAAACCTTTATCTTATAGATTAGATGGCCTTCTCGAATATGACTTATTAAAAACTATTACTACATATATTCAAAAAAAACATGGGTATTATGTAATAAATCCGACATTACAAAATTATTTTATTAATTGTCTAAATATTGGAAAATATGATATAGGATGTTTAACATTTAATGAATATAATAAATTATCTAAATGTCATAATGATATAGTAATTGAATCAATTAAAAATGGCGAAATTGCTATTATAGACATAATGACAAAATATGTTGATATAACTGTATATTTTCCAGAAGGCACAGATAAGAAATATAATACATCTAAAGGGCAAAAGCTATACAAAATATTATCAAATTATCCCTTTCTAGGAAAATACTCTAAAGCACTCTAAAAAACCTCTAAAAGAACTCTCGTTGTCTTTTTCTAAAATATTGTATACAAAGATTATATACATATAAAAAATTACGTAAAGTTAATTCAAATGGTTCATACAATTTTAGTTCATTGTGATAAATCAAATGCACATCAACTTAATGATAAAGTAAAAACAATCAAAAACGTACAATCTGTTATTTCAGTAACTGGTGATGTTCTTGTTATACAAATAGATCATCCAAGCAAAGTTAAAGAGATTAATGATCTTGTTGATAATCACAACAATGAAAATAGTACAGCATTCACTATCACCGATCATACTGTTGGTCAAGGACGTTTTGTCCCACATCATAGATCTTTATCAAAATATCTTAAAAATATCCAGAATGCTTCTTCTGATCAGAATGCTTCGGTTGTTGAAGAGACTCCAGTTGTTAAAGAGACTCCTTCTGTTGAGGAAACTACCCAGAAGACTCAGACAGAGCCTTCTGTCGTTCAACAATCTAGATCTAGAGTTCCAACAACAACAAGACAAATTGTTCTTGGAAGTAGTAGTACTACAACTACAACAACTCGTGCAACAACTACCACTACAACCACACGTCCTACCACTACTACTACTACTACTACCACAACTACACGTCCTACCACAACTACTACATCAACGACATCAACAACAACGCATGCACCGACGACTACGACATCGACAACAACAATAGCTCCAGCAAGTTTAGGTAATATTCCGACAGTATTTTCAACATATTATAACTTCCCTGCTCAACAACGAGCAAGCGCACCTCCAAATATTGCAATTATTTCGCTCGGAGGATCAGTAATTCAAAGTGATCTACAATATATGTACAATAATGCTCTTGGATACAGTGGAACTTATTCGAATTTCTCTATTGTAAATCTTGGAGGACAACAAACAACATATAACAACTCAACTGCTGGAGCATTTGATGAAAATGCTCTTGACTCTCAGATTATCATGTGTGTATGTCCAACAAGTAAGATCACTATGTATATAGGTGAAAATAGTTATTCAGGATTTTATGGAGCAATTAACTCAGCTATTAGTGCATCAAATAATATAATCTCTATTTCGTGGGGTGGACCAGAATCAACTTTTGGTTCGAGTGAATTATCAATGTATAATTCACTTTTCCAAACAGCAACAAATGCTGGAATAATAGTGACGGTTGCTTCAGGAGATAATGCATCAACAGATGGATTGTCTGGATTAAATGTTGATTTCCCATCATCAAGTCAATATGTAATTTCATGTGGCGGAACATCTGTCACTAATTTTACAGGGAGAACAGAAGTTGCATGGAGCTATAATCGATCAGCAAACTGGGGAACTGGAGGAGGTCTTTCTACAGCATTTACAAATATACAGCCAACTTCTGTAGTAAAATATCCGACTCAATTACCAAACTCAAGTTACTCCGGTAAGAGATCTGTACCCGATATATCTGCAAACGCAGATCCAGCAACTGGATGGACTGTGTATGTTAATGGCGTAATCAATAAGAATGATATTGGTGGTACATCATGTGTTGCGCCACTAATGGCTGCATATTTCGGTCTAGTCAATAAATCAGGTCTTGGTTCTACAAAGACAATGGCAAATATTTTATATAATGCCGCTATATCTAGTTATTCAACTTACTTCAATGATATTACTTCAGGTAATAATGATAACAGTGGTGATAGTGGATCTCACTATTGGCAATGCAGAGCAGGATATGATCAAGTTACTGGACTTGGAAGTGTGAAGGGTTCAGCATTAGCTACATTTATCACGAATGCTTAAAAAAATGCTTAATTCATAATGCTAAAAAAAATGATTATTTCATTATTAAATACTAAATACTAAATACTAAATAATACTAATAAATAATAATAACTAAGTAATAAGTAATGATTCCTTTTAATACATGGGAATCACGAAATAGAGAAGATATTACATATCTTCATGATAAATTTCTTTCGAATCTATGTACCTATATAGATTTTGCTCGTTATTGTTACAAACACTCTATAGGAACTGGAAATTATAAGAATAAACATCAATGGTGTTACAAAGTACAAGAAGAATTTATTGAAAATTTAGGAAAAGCTATCTTCAGTAATAGTAATAGTAATAGTAATAGTAATAGTAATAGTAATTACTATTAAAAGAGTATTATTAAAAGTATCAGTCAATATTTAGCCAATTTTGAACATCTTCTTCGGAATATCCTCTTTCCATAAAAGCACGTCTTAATTGCTCTTTGTATTCTTTGTTATCATCAGGAGACTCATCATTGTAGTATTTTTCGTAAATAAGAGAACTTATGTTGCTCATTTGTTCATTCTCACTTATCTCCATTTTAATATTTTCATCAAATCCTACTAAGCAATTAACAAGTCTCGTTAAACGTCCAGTAAAGCACTTACATTCAGAATCGAGCATTTCAATATTTAAGATCTTAATTATTTCATCTTTGTGGGGACTAATGCGGATTTTAGACCAAACTGCTATCAAAACTTCTTCAAAAGTGACATTTAATATACTATGAACGCTTTGATCTTGCGAGTATTCTGCTAACAATTGATGTGTGATGCATTCAATTTCTATCTCTTTCATGATACTACTAGTGCTTCTAAGGCTTCCTGTATTTTCTGTACTTTCAATATTACTAAAAGAGGGTTTATTACGAAGCAAGTATTCTATTGATCTTTGTAAAGATAATTGGATATGATGATTATGAACGCTTTGAGCATCATTATAAATATCTTGATGATTATTGTTTAATTGATTTAATCTTTCTAGCCTTCTGAGTAGATTTGGAGGAATATATTCAATTGGATTATTAGAGTAATAAATACACTCTAAGAAATGCAAATTTGCAAATGTACTTGGTAAACTTATTAAATTATTATATCTACCGTGAATGACTTGTAAATTATTCATATTGTGCCATTCTGGCAAGCTTGTTAAATTATTACTAGAACAATGAATATATTTTAAATTAATCATGTGCGACCATTCTGGTAAATTTGTTAAATTATTAACTGAACAATATATTTTTTGTAAATTACTCATGTTAGACCATTCTGGTAAACTTGTTAAATTATTATTAGAACAATCAATCTTTCGTAAATTATTCATGTGAGACCACTCTGGCAAACTTGTTAAATTATTACCAGAACAATCAATCTCTTGCAAATTGTTCATGTGAAACCATTCTGGTAAACTTGTTAAACTATTATATGCACAATCAATCCTTTGTAAACTTCTCAAGTGTGGCCATTCTGGTAAACTTGTTAATTTATTACCAGAACAATTAATCTCTTGCAAATTGTTCATGTGAAACCATTCTGGTAATGTTGTTAATTCATTACGATAACAATCAATCTTTTGTAAATTTCTCATGTGTGACCATTCTGGTAAACTTGTTAATTTATTATGACAACAATCAATCTCTTGCAAACTGTTAATGTGAAACCATTCTGGTAAACTTGTTAAACCAGAAAAATGGCACGTAATTACGCACTCATTATGTTGTATGTTGTCAAAAGATGATGCTCTAAACCAATAAGGGTCTTTTGAATCCTTTGTGATTTTGTACATTGTGCATTCAATATAAAAAATCTTTTTTAGAGTTATTTTTGATTTTTTATATTGAATGCACATGTTCTCATTACAAAATCTAAAGAATACTCTAACATAAAAGAATACTCTAACATAAAAACTATAATATAAAAATAAGAATAATGAATGCAGTATGTATTATAACTAGGAATCCTAAACAAATATGGATAGATTTTTTAAAGACATTCACTCAATTTGATGTTTTCATTGCAATTGATGACAAAGGAAATTATCCTGCTAATGCGAATATAAAGTATATTCAAATTGATAATCAAGAATGTTTAAATGAAGGATTTTGTCATTCAAGTAGTGATATGGGATTTAATACTGTTATTGCATGGGATAAAGCATTATGTTACTTTTCAAAAAATAATATTTATAATCATGTGTGGTTTATAGAGGATGATGTGTTTATTTATAATGAACAAACATTATTAAATTTAAATAAATATGATCATGATCTATTAACGAGAGAAAATAATTTTGGCAGTCTTAATAATTGGCATTGGAACAAAGTTTCAAAAAATATTAAATTACCAACTCCATGGTATAATAGCATGATTTGTGCTTGTCGCATGTCATCATTGATGATATCAAAAATCACAGAATATGTAAAGACTAATCATAGATTATTTTTCATAGAAGCAATGTTTACCACTTTAGCCAATCATTATCAACTTAAAATATATACTCCTATTGAGTTATATGGTATTCATTATAACACGAAATGGAATCGTGATGATATTGATATTGATATGTTATATCATCCGTTTAAAAATTTAGAAGATCATGTTTATATCAGGAATAAAGAGAAAAATATTTTAACAAGTCATGGTCTAATGCGAGCCACATAATAGTCTAAATAGTCTAATAGTCTCCAAGCAGAGCAAGACCAAGACAGTATCCATGACCAAATGGATGCCTCGAATCATTCAACATAATATCCATGTTTTCCTTAGTGCATTCAATCGTGTCATCAACAATAAAATCATCTGAAAATGAATATTTATCTTTATAATATTGAAGAGATTCTTGATGTGGACCATCAACCTCAACAATAAGTATTTTGGTATTATTACGAATCAAACTAAGAAGTTTTTTATACAATGGTTCTTTACGAACACTTTCAATATATAATGGCAAGTATATCTGTTTACGTGCCTCGATATAATCGAGTCTACTAGATTGATCTTTTGTTATAGCATTTACAGTTTTCAGTGAATATAAACATTCATGCCGATTTGTCATTCCGACAGGATATCTTACAGCATATTTGTTTTCAAATCCTGCCTTTCTCCAAGAGTAATAATCATCTGTTAATTTACCATTTTGATCTATATGAACTTGTGAAGGCCAATTCCATATTATTGTATTATCATATCTAGAATAATGTTGAATCGATTTACATACAGATTGATAAACTTTAGAGAATTGCCATACATTTTCTATTATATGTCCGTCAGTATCTTTAAGAACATATGGACTTAATGCTCCATATTTAGTACTTGGCGTCATCACTTCAATTACTGTATAGCCATAATCTCGATATTTTGGGATTATTTTTTTACCAGCTTTATAAAGAATACGTCCGATACGAATTGACATTCTTTCTTAACCCCGAAAGAAAGTGGTTTTTAGAGATCTATTTTATTAGTATTTTTTAGTGTTTAAGCATTTTTTCATAAAGAATATTTAAGCACTATTTAAGCACTATTTAAGCAATATTTAATCAATGTTTAACCACTTTTGGACATCATCTTCGGAATATCCTCTCTCCATAAAAGCATGTCTTAATTGCTCTTTGTATTCACTATTATCATCCGGAGACTTATCATTGTAATATTTTTCATAAATAAGAGCACTTATGTTGCTCATTTGTTCATTCTCACTTATCTCCATTTTAATATTTTCGTCAAATCCTACTAGGCAATTAACAAGTCTTGTTAAACGTCCAGTAAAACACTTACATTCAGAATCGAGCATTTATTATTAGAACAATCAATCTCTCGAAAATGTTGATATGGCATGGTTAACCACTCTGGTAAAGTTGTTAAACCATTACCAGAACAATCAATTGCAATTGCATTGTGTGGTATATTATCATAAGATGATGCCTTGATCCATTCTAATGTAAGTTTGTATCTAATGTTCATTATGAAATACTAAATACTGAGTATTTATTTGAGTATTTATGAGTATTTTTTGAATATTTTTTGAGTATTTCTTGAGTATTTTATTGTATTTTTTGAGTTTTTTCCAAACAAAATACAAAGAATATGAAGAGTGCTTAAGACTACTAAAGTAGTTATTCTATGTATAAGTTTGTGTATTAAGTTTTGAAAGTATAATATCAAGAGCATCATAATCGTTTTTGAGTGTTAATGTTAATATGTTAAGTAACATAACATGATCATTAGATGTGACATTTCGTTCGTCCATTGTTAGTGCATAAATGTATAGTGGTCCAAATATACGCCTTCGTGTGGCACGATCATTTTGCCACACTAAATACCACATATTACCACTTTTTGAAAATTTTGGATCTTCACGTAGATCATCTTTATAATATATTGCATGTGCACTTAATATTAATTCAATAATGTCATGCTTAATCGTAGTAACAACCGGCCAACTATTACTTGTTTGAGATGTAAATTGTGGAGTAAATGTCGTTCTTTTATAACCATATAATAATTTTTCATTACACGTGTCATCATAATCAATTAGATAAAAAGTCTTCTCTCCGTTAACGTTTGGCATCGAACATAAAATATTATCTGGTTTAATATCACAATGTGTCATGTAGTGCTGATATTTGAAAATATTATTAATTAATTGAACAAGCATCATAAACACATCGTTTTTCGTAATTTTATAGAGTTTTTCAATTATTAAGAAAACATTTGTTTCATCATAAGAGTCAGAATCAACATCAGTATCAGCTTCTAATGAATCAAGCTGATAAAAGTACATAGGTATTCCTAATTCTTTTAAATGATCCATAGTACGAACTGAATTCTGAAGCACACCATCATTGTTACCATCATAAGCGTATTTAACTATAACTGGTTTCCCGTCAATTTCTCCATTATAAATAATTGTATCTTTATTTCTACGTCCATCTATCAATATATTTTTTATTATACATGAACTTTTCTTTAATCGTTTACCAATAATATTTAATCTCTGTTCATATAATTTTTCAAATAATGACAATTTATCAGCAGTATCAGCAGTATCATCAATATCAGCACTGGACATATATTATTATATTATTATATTATTATATTATTATATTATTATATTATTATATTTGTTTATAATTTATGTCAATATTTTTCTTTATTTCATTTTCTATATATGATGAAATATGTTGATCTAAATCCATTATATAACATACTATATGTTATCAATTGTTTTTTATTAACATCGACAATAATTTTTTTACCAATATTATTATTTATTTCGCTATCATACGTTATTTTATTTAGTATTTTATTTAGTATTTTATTTAGTATTTTATTTAGTATTTTATTTAGTATAGTATATACAGTATACAGTATACAGTATACAGTATACAGC
>Ga0208871_1000008_pt1 | contig 68824 bp, 100 predicted proteins | sample CryBogCBE19Jun07_FD_184592 | JGI IMG/M metagenome (GOLD analysis project Ga0208871, IMG submission 184592) | Freshwater microbial communities from Crystal Bog, Wisconsin, USA - CBE19Jun07 (SPAdes) | ecosystem: Environmental > Aquatic > Freshwater > Bog lake | place: Crystal Bog, Wisconsin, USA...
AGTTCTGCGATACGCGCAAGTAATTCGCCGAGTGTGTCTACTGAAGAGAGAGGGATGTTTGCGTTTGTCATTTCGTTTTCCTTTTAAATTTAAATATCGGTAACCGATATGCGTATCTTAACTTAAAGTTAATGCTTAAACCATCCCAACACAAAATATTTATTATCGAAAACCCTAATTTCTTAAAAAAACAGACATTAAATTTGCAATCGTGTTGTTCAAAGCCAACAATTCATCCATCTTCATGACCTTCCACATATGTTGTCTGCCGTGGATACCGTTGTGGCTACCCTGGTGGCAGTCCTTGCACAGAGGGATGCATGTATAGGTTTGACCTTGCTTGATATGGTGAGCATCGCTTGGCCCCGCTTGGTCGCAGACTACGCAGGGGAGAGTCTTGATCATCCCCAGGTAATCACGCTCAGCCTTGGTTAGCTTACTGTTCATAATGTGGCTTTTTCTATATTGCGATTAGAAGCCTCCTGCGACCTCCATACAGCGATTCTTTCCTGCGCCGCTATCATCATCCACCTTAACCGCTCTTCGTTCTCTACAGCCTCTTTAAGCGCCTGCAAATGGGCTACATACTGAGTGTGGCTGTACGCCTCCCTCTCTTGCGTCACGGCTGTCTTATGACCAAAACTCTCTGCCTCAATCATCAGTTGAGCCTTTAAGGTCTTGCGGTACTCTTCCATGTAGATGCGCTCTGATTTGGCTTTGGCGTAGGGCTTGCTCTGATCAATCAGAAAGTCAACGGCTTCTTGTGGGTCAATTTGTTTTGGCTTTTTCATTCATTTCCTTCGGTTGTTAATTCTTCAGTTCTGTGTTGAGTGCAGGCTTTACCGCAGTACTCACTCCAATTCTTTTGTGTTGTAACTTTCGATCCACATCTGGTTATGTAGTGAAAGTTGTTATCATAAAAACGATATACCTTACATCCATCAAATTCTTGGATTATTTGTGGTTTATGCCATTCAGCAAGTTGCTGTTCCGATGGTGCTAATAAATTAACAAGACCAATGGCACCAACAATAAATGCAACAATCACACCCAATCCAATAATCAGATGTTCATTTCTCTCGAAAAATGTTGGGGGTTTATAGGGTGGGTTTGTGTATTCATGGAATTTAACGTGAGGATAAATATTCCTTACATCAACAAATCCACTTGCATATCTTTCTTTATTCATCTAACTCTCCTGTATCTTGGACCATCAGGAAATAAACTAGGATATTGTTCGTGATCCATAGCGCCTGGTCTTCCAGTAAAAGCCTTTAGCTCTTTCCCGTCATAAGATCCTACAAACCGATCAATCTTTTCTATCCTGGGCATATGGCGCTTTACAACTCCCAATTCCCTGTACTTCTCCTCACCCTTTGGCGTTACCCTCAAAAGGGAAAAGAAGTTATTTGTTTCCCCTCTGACAATATATCCATCCGATAACAATGGAGTGATGATGAATTCCTCAAGCCTGAGTATTGACTGGGTATAGTTAATCTCTTTTCTAAGCTCTTGGGCTGTCAAGCTTGATCTATTGATTCGCTCAAGTGCTTGGTGAATCTTGCTACCCGCCGTGTATTTACTGATCATCCTGTTGTATCTCCACTATTATCTTTCCTGGTTTGTCCCCGTGCTCCCAATTGATTTCAATCGGTCTGAAGAACTTGTCGTTAACCTGTAAAGCATCTGCCATACCATCCAATAATGATTTACTCGCCGCCAAGCAATTATCAATATCACGATGTCTCTTATCTGGCATCACATACATTAACTTGAGCTTAATGCTACCACGATTCCAAGTCCAATTTCCTTTTGCCTGCTTTGTTAAATAAAATCCCGTCTCACGACATTCGCCCTTCAACTTGTAAAGCTTAGCCCATGCGTGACCATGCATCCTATTTGGAAATAGTTCTTTTGGTGGGAAGGGTAGTTCAACTCTCATCTTCAACCATCTGTATTCTTTTACCAATCCAAGCCATGACGGGTACAGCCATTGAATTGCCAAGCGCTTTATATCTTGGACCATCGGGTGTGTCTTTTCCTTTTGGCTTGATGTCGGTGTAGTTATCTGAAAATCCTTGTAATCTCTCGCATTCAACTGGGGTCAGCTTACGTACTGCCATGTTATTTAGGACTGCGGCGCTTTGGCTACACGTTAATCCATGATTGACATCAAGTGTATTCATCTCATCTGGTCTTGCATTTGAATTAAATGCCTGAACAATACCTAGTCCACCTTGATTCTTACTTGGATCAGGCACTGTAGTATCTAAAGTTTTGGACAATTCAACCTGCCTGCATCCGCTATCTGGATTTTTAGACTTCATGCTATTGCTTGCAAGACTATCAAAAGAATATGCAACTCCATGCTGATCTGTGCTATTAAGAGTAAATGATATGTCTTCATTTATTCCTAAACCATTTGCATTTTGTGATGTTGAACCTGAACCTTGAAGTGAATAAGAAACCATAGGACTATTTCCACCGCCAGTTCCCATGAATGCTTGCAAAGTGTTGCTCACTCCATCATACAAACGAACGCCATCTCTACGGCTATTCTCAAATGCAATCATGTTGAAGCCATCTGCTCTGCTCCATTCGTGACTGGTTGTTTGGAGGCAGTTAGCAAGGCTTGGTACAAATTCTCTGGTAGTTTCTTGCCTCTTGCTTCTGCTCGGCGGAGTATCCCTGCGCAAGCTTTCTGGCTCAAAAAGAACCTTTGCGGCAGATTCCCAGTCTCCAAGACATCCGACAACAAACACACGTCTGCGTCGCTGGGCCACTCCGAAGTACTGAGCGTCAAGGACTCTGTAGGCCCACCCATACCCGAGTTCTGCCACCGCCCCGAGGAAGGAACCAAAGTCCCGTCCTCCCGCCGAACTGAGGACACCTGGCACGTTTTCCCAGACAAACCATTTGGGCTTAAATTTATCAAGAAGTCCACAATAGGTGAGCATGAGGTTTCCTCTTGGGTCTTCAAGTCCTTTTCTAAGTCCTGCGACACTGAATGATTGACATGGGGTTCCTCCGACCAAAAGCTCAATTGTTCCAAGATTCCACTCCTTATATTTAGTCATGTCACCAAAATTAGTGACGTTTGGATAATGATGTTTTAAAACTTCTGATGGGAATTTCTCAATCTCACTAAATCCTGCCGCTTCCCAACCTAACGAATGCCAAGCAACTGTCGCCGCTTCGATACCACTACATACACTTAAATATTTCAATTACAACTCCTATGGATTAACTTTGAGTTAATGATACCACATCAAAATGCTGTCCTAAATCTCATGGGGTTCATCCCTTGCTCTTCAACATATTGCTGTGAGTCTTTGTGGTACCAGAGGTTGAATGATGGCTCATCTTCCCCGTTCCTTTGCTTACGGCAGAGAATCATTGCATCTGGATCTGATTGTGCGGCGCTCAGTGGTCCTTTATTCTTTAAGTCGTCCTCTTTTCTTTTGTTCCTCCAAACGAGCATGATGTTGTCAGGTTGGTCGGTGATCGAGCCTGAACCCTTGTTGTCGTGCTTATCGGGCAACTCGTACTCATCCTTGGGCTTACGCAGGTGGTGGACAACATGGATGTGACCTGCATAATCCCTTGCCAGTCCACAGCATCTGTCGATAAAGTATTTCTGCCCGTTGTAGTCATCCTCACCCATCACGCACTTCATCAGCGAGTCCACAAATATGTGCTGAATCTTTAGCTCCTCAAAGCAATACTTGATCATTCCAAGTACAGTATCGGGCTTTACCGAGCCTTGTTGGTCATAGAACCACATACCCTGATCCAACCATACCCCAAACTCGTTATAAAGCTGTTTGAGGGCTTCTAATCCCTCGGGGTTCATAAACTCCTTGGACGTTGGATTCATGCCAATGTACTGCCTAGCCATGCGCTTCATGGTCGTCACAGGCTTCATCTCAAAGCTTGCGATACAGACCCTTTGCTGTTGTTGGATCAGCCCAAGTGCCACCTGGGAGGTCACCATAGACTTCCCGTGCCCGTTCTGCCCTGCCCAAATCGTTACCTCTCCCTCCCTGAAGTGAAAGAATGGTGCTGTCTTCGCCCAAGGTAGGGTGACTTTCTTACCGTCTTTGTGCTCCTCAAGGTCTAGGATCAAGTCTTGGATGTAGGATTTGGCGGGATGTACCCTCGCCTGCATCTCGGTGGCTTGCAGATAAGCCTCAAAATCTACGTCATCAGGCAGTGTGTTCATTTGCTTGCTCCAATTCATCAAATCCAGTTCTTGAGTCGTATATACGGTTGTAGTAGTGCTTTTCTCTGATTTCGCCCTGCCAAGTTACGCTGATGAAGTCTGCTTTTGCCTTCAGCAAGGCTTCAAACAGGGCTACAGCACGTTCTTTTGTACTGGCATAGGCAAAGACATACATCCCCATCAAAAAGCGCAGGTCGATGCGATCTAGGGCTTTTTCGTCATAGACCGTGATCTCGGGGGAGTGATCCTCCTCAACCCAGTTTGGCAGGTAGGGTTGGTCGTAAATAAAGGCCAGAGTTGGGTGGATGTTGCGCTTACGCAGGTCGATTAGTGCTTGGTGTCCTTTCATACAGCCCCCGCAAAAATGTTTTTCTTTTCTGGCACAGATACCTCATCTTCCCAACGTCTATTGTTCAGCCAAGTGGATGGGTGAGGAATAAATTTACCGTTTTCTCTTGTCCATTGGTCTGATCTGCACTGTGCTTCTAATCCAACAAGCATGGTATTTAGAAGTTGTTGATCAGGATTTATTTTCTTAAAAGATGCTTGCGCTTTAGCCTTATCTATTTTTTTAGGATAAGTCTTCCAGAACATATCAAAAAAGGTATTACTCTGGTTACTGGTTACTGGTTCTTGGTTATTGGTTAGTGGTTTATGGTTAGGTGGAGCTTCGTGCACGGTTCGTGTACGCTTCGTTCCTTTTTCTCTACGCTTCGCCTCTCTCTCAATAGCGATCCGTTTATTTATTACGGAGTTGTTATGGTAATTTTCAAGCTCTTCACGTATTCTGTTCTGAACGTACTTATCGCCCTCAAGTAAGAAAAACTTCTTAAGAACAAACTCAACAGCCTCTATTTCCTGTTGATTAGAAGCCCACGTCCATTCAATAGCTTGATCTAGCGTGGGGAACTGTTCACGGTCATAACACGCATCGAGAAGAAGCGTGTACGCTCCGTGTTGTAGCATGGTCAAACGACCTGCTTTCTTGGCATAATCGCCAATATTTTTTTTGTAGTAATGCATATATTTTCAGACCCGTAATGTAGACCCTGTGAAAGGAAACCTCGGCAGGAGGGGTCTGTTCTCTTTTCGGTATGCTCATGACTTCATACCTAGCCGTGTTTCGCTAAACTATACCATAAAAATATCAGGTCTAAGAACCTCTCTTTTCACCAGTCCTTGGGTAGCCTCTTCTATCTTGATGGATAGGGCAGGAGAGGGCTTACGATGCCCGTGGATGAGCAAAGATAACCAGGTGGCAGTTACCCCCAGGTATTCAGCCATCTCCACTATAGCGCCTTTTGGCTCGTCTTTAAAGTATTCATTCAATGTCATTATTGTCCCCTATTAGCAATAATTATTTTCATAGTTTGCTCTTGTGCTTCATACAAAGGAGCCGCACAATCTTTGCATAGTTGAGCATTTATCCCCAACCAATTAAACGAAAATTGTCTATGTGGTCTTGGAAATTCCATTCCAGGATAGTCACTGCATTCATAAACTTCTGTATCAAGCGTTTTCTTGCATCCATCACAAATATGCTCATAGGTTAGCTTAATCATTCTTGCCCTCCATGGGTCTATTAAACATTGCCAGTCCTAATTGCCCAAGCATAACTGCCTTTAACTCTTCTCTTTCTTCTTCTGGATAATCAAGAGCAACCTCTTCTATGATTTTTAAAATGTCATTAGCCATTTGCAATATTGGTATTGCACTCATTCTTGTCCCCTTGCTCTAATTGCTTCAGCGCACAAATCTGCGGCATTTGAATATCTACCGTTGTCATACGCATCACACACCTTTGCACACTCCTCACGTTCTTTTTTTGCTATTAGTTTGGCAAAATAAAAAAACTGAGGTAAATTAATTGGGTCTTCCTTTTTAGATATTGGAAAACCAGAATCAATAGCCATCTCAATTATTTCTTCTTCAGTCATTCTTCTTCATCCTATTCTTAATTGCTTGAGACAACTCCTCTTGGCTCCACTCCATCGCCAAGTCAGCGCAAGCCTCCCTCTCAATAGATATAGCCTTCCTAGTCGTTTCAATAGCTATAGCCATGATCTCAGCCTTGGCTACGGTCAAAGCATCATCAAACTCCGTCTGGGTGAATAACTTCATAGCCCCAGAGCTACCGAGCAGTTGACGGGCGAGTGGGCTGAGTTCTGGTTCTTTGCGTTGCATAGTGTTCCTTTGTGTTCTGCTGTGATTATACGTTAACTTTGTGTTAAATATACCACAGTTAACTTATAGTTAAAAAACTATGCTACATTATCTGTACCGCATAGCGGGTTTTTAAAGGAATCAAATGAAAGTTTATACAACAACCAAATCGGGCATTCAGATAGGATGCTATTACGAACCTCCTCTACGTAACAATATGTCAGAGGATGATGAACTGATCCAACGAGCACTGCTTGGCATCAGAGAACCCCAAGACTTTTGGACAATGCTTGACTGGTTTACCTACTCGGTACTGGTATCTGTACTTTTGTCTGTTGTTATTTCTTACTTTGCTGTAACAGGTGACGCATGAATATATTCAAACAAATTATGACTCAATTTAATACCTCGGGTGGGGTTCGTTTAACAGATCCAGAAACTTCTGTAGATGCGGCGCTATCCGTAGATGCCACCAAGATGGAACAAATCGTTTTAGATACGATTAAAAGCTTCCCAAATGGTTGCATCAGTGAAGAAGTAGAAAATGCTCTGCCTCACATTAGAGCCTCTTCTATAACCCCACGCTATCGTCCTCTTATGAAGAAGGGATTAATAGTAGATACAGGAGAGAAACGACCAGGTTTCTCAGGACGTAATCAAAGAGTAATGAGGGCAGTATGAAACCACATAAACACGCAGAACTAATCAAGGCATGGGCAGATGGTGCTCAGATTCAATGTTTTGATTGCAATCATGGTTGGAAAGATTTAGGAGAGTATTTTGTTTGGGCTAATGATTACCAGTACAGAATAAAACCAGAGCCTAAGCCTGATTATGTGCAGTATGTATTTTTTCATTTCAATTGGGGTGTAAATATATTAAAAGAATATCCATTCAGTGAGGCAAATCTCAAGCTTACATTTGATGGAGAATCATGCAAACTTAAATCAGCAGAGGTGCTTAAATGAAAGCATTTCCAAAACTAAATGAAAAACAACCCTCTTACCAAACTGGAATGGACTTGAGGGATTGGTTTGCAGGTTTGGCTATGGAAGGAATTATTTATGAGGGAGTTACTCCAGAACAAACAGCTAAGGCCGCATACCGAATGGCAGATGCAATGATGAAAGAAAGGGAGAATAAAGATGAATGACAGAATGATGGAAGAGTGGGAAGATTTTAAAAGAAGCAAACAAGAACTGGAGGAATATGACCTATACGTAATGATCGAAGAGTACAAAAAATTGACACCTAAACAGAAAATTATTTACAACAAATTAATGGAAGAAACAAATGAGCCTATACGCAAGCAGTAACAATCAAGCATCAACATTCAAGAACGTACCATCAGGACTACACCTAGCCCGTTGCTACCGAATTATTGACCTCGGTACCCAAAAGTCCGAGTTCGAGGGTAAAGCCAACTTCTCACGCAAGGTAATGATCTGTTGGGAAATCCATGGGGATGAGAGCGTCACAACCGACAAAGGTGAGCCAATGGCTATCTTTAAGACGTATACCCTATCCCTGAACGATAAAGCCGCTCTACGGGCTGATTTACAGTCTTGGAGGGGTAGAGCCTTCACCCAAGATGAACTCAACCGCTTTGACCTCAAAAACGTCCTTGGCGCATGGTGCATGATTAACGTCATCCAAAAGCCAGTTGGCGATAAAGTCTACTCAAACGTAGCATCTTTAGCCCCCGTCCCACAGGTAGTCAAGGGATCTGGCTTACCAGAAGGGCATAACGATCTGGTCATCTTCAATATTGCTGAGCCAGATATGAAGATATTTGATACTTTTGGTAAGAACGTAAAGTTCAAGATTGAGAGTAGCCCAGAGTGGAAGGCCAGAACAAACACGGGCTTTGAGGACATGAATAACGATTTGGAGGACGATGATGGCCCACCATTCTGATAAAGACGAATTCCAAGAATGGTTTGATGACGAGAACTTACCCCCTGAACTGGAAGACTTTTGTTGGAATATCTGGCAAATAGCCTTCAGGGCAGGTGGTAAGCAACCTTGGTACTCACTTAGCCGTCAGCAATGGGAAGTAATTAATAAAAAATTTAAGGAAAACAATGACAACAGTAATCGCAAGAGCAAGTGAGTCCCAACACTGGTACACCCAGGAAGGAATGCCACAATACACAGTCACCGCTAAGAACGGTACACAGCGCAATACCACGTTGCGTGATGCAAGGACTATGAAGCTAGTCCCCTCGGTCAGTACGATCATTGGTTGCGCCGCCAAGCCTGGACTGGAGGCGTGGAAACTCAACCAGATGATGCTTGCCTGTATGACCCTACCCAGGGCTTCAGATGAGTCGGAGGAATCCTACATCGAGCGGGTTAAGCATGACTCCAAGGAGCACGCCAGAAAAGCGGCAGAGCGGGGTACAGCCATTCACGGAGCCTTAGAAAGTTTCTATGAGGGCATTATGCTTGCGGAGTTCCTAGACTACCAAATGGGTGTATCTAAGGCCGTAGAAGCTCATTTTGGGGCTTGTGAGTGGTTAACTGAGCGATCCTTTGCCTTTGAGGGATACGGTGGCAAGTGCGATATGTACACCAAGCAGGGAGATGGAATCGTTATTGACTTTAAAACCAAGGAGTTTGGTCCAAATGACAAGGTAGAAGGCTATGACGAACATCGAATGCAACTCTCAGCCTACCGCAATGGATTAGAAGTGCCTTATGCTAGGTGCGCTAACGTATTTGTGTCTGTTTCTAACCCTGGCCTAGTCAGAGTTGTGGAGTGGACGCAAGAGGAACTTGAGCAGGGTTGGCAGATGTTTGACGCTCTCAAGACATATTGGCAAATTAAAAATAACCATAAGGTGATGTAAATGAAAAAACTAATCTGGATACCAGTATTAATTGCAGGCTGTTCTAGCCAACCCCAACTACCCGCAAACATACCCTCTAATACAGCCAACTTCCCCGCTGTATCAGTTATGTATGATTCAAAAATCCAACAAATGTCACGCAACGAAGTGATCATGGCAACCCACGAATGTGAGTCACAAGGTCTTCGTCCCGTACCAATCATCACCAAACGCTTAATCAGCGGAATGATGAGCGAGATGATTGTTGATGTGGTTTGTATGCCTAAAATTAAATATTAAGGAGAACGTATGAAATTTAAAATAATGCTTGAAGCACAAGATATTAGAAAAATCATTGAATATTTAGAATCTTTTCCCGTAAAAGATGTTAAAGATTTACTTGACACTATTGGTGACCAAGCCAATTCTCAACTTCACATGGCTACTCAGTTCAAAGAAGATGTTGAAAAATTCAAAGAGGAGTGGGAGTATCGTCCTGCTGAAAGACACTTCGGACCATCACTAATGGAAATCATAAGAAAGCAAGCAGAAGCTCGTCAAGAACAAGCCCCCAAGCGTAAATATGTACGCAAAACCGCTGTTAAACGTGGCAGAACATCCAAATTATCACAACTGAAAGGTAAAAAATGAGCAATCCATATTTAACTAAAGAAGAGATCAAGAGCGCATATTTGTCATGCGAATTTGATAGCAAAGATGGTCTTTACGCAGGTGAGGACGTTGAGATCTACGAGTTGGCTGATGCCATCATTAAGAGCGCCGCATTTGCCATTGCTCGTACTGAGCGTGAGTTCTGCATCGAGTTCGTAGAGTCTCTCAACCCAGAAGTAGCCAAAGCTTTACGTGAGAAAAGGGGCAACCTTTGATCGTCTCAAATGATCGCTATACGTGCGAGGACTTTGTTGAGGAACTCTTTGGAGATGGTTGGGATGAGAAGGACTTACCTTCTATGCTCACCATCCTCAAGGAATGGGAGATTAACTCTAAGCGCTACTGCGTCATCCGAGACTACGCCATAGAGCTAAAGCTTGGATTTGAGGTCAGACACCGTGAAGACTTCAAGTTCATTGACGATATGGTGGACGCTAAGATGCATTCTGAGGAATAAAAAACCCCCCTAGACTTTTGATCCAGGGGGGAAAACTACTTGAGTCTTGGCAACTGCAAGTACATAGGAGGAGACGTCCTATGTTTTTTTAAGGGGGACATAACCCCCTTTTTTTTATGGTTGGCTACCTTGATTGGCTCCAATCCTAGATAGCGCACCAGTAACTACGGGTTCAAGCTTCCTGACCACATTTGGACGTTCTGTAGCAATCTTTGTCATAGCCTTCATTGCAGGCTCGTTGTACATCAATGCAGATCCAATAAGTGGTGCAAACCCTGTTTTAAAGTGTCCTGCGCCCTCTGCCAGTCCTTTGAGGGATAGCATCGCCGCAAGCCTATCCGCTGTACCGCTATTTGGCACAGAGGTTCCTAAAACATCCGAAGCCGCCTGGCTCTCAGGCATCATCATGCCCTGACCCTTGGCTACGTTTTTCTTGCCTGCAACCTGTTGGACAGCAGATTTGAACTGATCGGGCGTAAATACACCTTCATCAGCGCCCCTACGGGAAGCCGCAACCTCCAGTGGTTGGAACTCTCTAAACGCCTTGTGAGCTTGTTCTAGCTGTTTGGCTACCAAAGGGTTCTGGTCTTTTAATTCCTGCCGTAAACCCGATAAAACAGTTCTGTAGGCGTTTCCTAAGCCGTCCATACCCTGACTGTAGAAGTCATTGGATTTATTGCTCAAATACTTCTCAACCTCTCTATATTGATCCCCGCTCATAACCTTTTCATTCTGAATGTGGCCTGTGACATTCGTGGCTATATCGTTAGCCATCATCTTTTGTTGACCAGGTACGAGCTTAGCCATAGCTGAATCAGCAAGATTGCTCAAATGCTCGGAGGTTCTTTGACCTAATACGGGATGAATTGCATCCGAGAATGAGGCGTTTTGCAAGAATCCATCATAAGCATCACTGATCTTTTTACCAATAGTCTCAATCATCTTGTTGCCAACTGGAGCATCTTTGGTAAGCTTTAAGCCCAAATTAGATAGAACTTTATTGCCCACAGCCTTGTTAAAGTCCTCAAAAGAATTCTGAATTCCTTTACCAATCACAGATCCTGCAATCGGTAGACTGGTGAGCTTTTTCTCAAAGTTTTGTATTCCCTCTCCAATCATTGGGAAATTACTAGCCAATTGACCAGGCGTGAACTTGGTCATACCCATGTCTTTGAGTTGCTGAAGTCGAGCAGATACTTGAGGATTGGTCAGCATTTGACCTACCTTACCACCTGCAACGCCTAGGGCTGTAGACTCACCCAAATCAGCGATCTTCTCGCCAAGGATATCCATGTAGCTCTTGTTGGCTGTATCTGTAACTTGACCACCTAAGCCTTGAATAGCTGAAGGAATAGCGTATTTGAGTGCAGGTGACTTAGCAATTGCATTGGCAACCTGTGGAATCTTTGTGCCTAAAGTCTCGGGAATAGCCAAAGATGGTGCTATCTCACCCACCGTTTCCGCCGCAGATGCAGGATTAACGCCGAGAGTTGTTGGCACACTGCTCTTGGCATAGTTTGCGTTCTTCTCAAGCGCTTCCATTGGGCTTCGTATGTTTGCCCACTCAAGTGCCCCCGCAAGCGGTTTTAAGACGCCTTGCAGGCCTGATAAGCCCGATAGGATACCTGTGCTAACCCCAGAGGTCGGATAGAACTTATGGCCTGATTCTTCCTTGAACCGTGGGAAGTCATCCATCTTGACCTTTGGAGTTTCAGGCTCTTCGGTCTTGGTTTGCATAGATTTTAAATAAGCATCAGGATCAAACCCATCCTTTGGTGCGCTTTTGGGTTGGATACTGGCAAGATATGCATCAGGATTAAATTCAGCCATTATTTCACTCCATTAGCTTGAAGGATAGCTTTTGATCTTGGATCGTTTGGATTGGCTTTTGCCCAATCAACAGCTTGAGAATGTATATCAGCCTGACTTGCTTGTGGCCTTGGTGCTTGAATAGGAGCGTACTGCTTATTAGCCCTGTCTCTAGCCTGGTTCATTGATTTAACAATCGTATCTAAAGTTCTATCAAAAGCTTCTTTAGACATTGATGGATCAAGAGATCCATAAAGATTCATAATCTTTTTGCCCTCGGCATCAGACAACGAACCCATACCCCTCATGTTTTGGATGGCAGATGAGAACACGCTAGACTTTAGCCCTTCCATATCTTTTATAAAGTCATGCTGAGCAGAAGGAAAGATTTGTCTTGGATCATATGATGCCATTCCATTCATTCGACCAGGATGGTTTCTTATTGTGTTAACAGCATCAAGTGTATTTTGGGCAGTATCGTTTGCAAGAGATCTCTTGGCCTCAAGTTCTTTATTTTTAGCATCAATTGCTTGTTGCTCTTTGTTTTCAGCATCAGTCCTTCGCCACTGATTTTGATCTTTAGATTCTTGAATACGAGACTGGGTAAGAGCATTGGTTAATGCATGAGTTGCATTAGCTTGTGCAAGAGCCGCCGTCCTATCCAAATGAGAAGAGCTTGTGGTTAATAACTGTTCTGCCAATTTATTTGCATCTTCATCTTTAATAAGCCCTGCTTTATAACGATCAGCAAATAAAATAGCTTGTTCTTTAAATGGACCATCCAAAGTGAGAGCCAACGCATCAAAAGGCGTACCCTCAGCACCCGTAGTAGGCAATAACCCCATTCTACGAAGATCTGAAGCGCCTTTGGCTGTTTCCATAAGCTCTTTAGGATCAAGACTATATAGCTGAGCAGATGCCTGCTTATTAAAGCCTGTTGTTCCGTCAGGATTCTTAAATAAATTGTCTCTGGCTGTTTGTATTTGATTCTTGCGTGTCTCTTCAGGAATCATTGACAAATACTTTTGATCCCCAGTTACAGCGCCTAAACGCTGTGCAATTTGAGGATTAAATACGCTCTTCTCTAATCCGTTTTCATCTTTAATTGTTGTATAAAGCTGTGGCAATAAGGCCTTAACATCAGCATCTTTTTGAGCGGATATTCTGCTTTGCAATAAACCAAGTCTGGCTTGAGCCATTGGTATTTTATTTTTATCTTGCTCAGCTTGGTACTCGCCCATAGCGCCTGCGGCGTTACCCAAGGACTCACCAAAAGATCCAGATTTAGTTGGGGCTAAAAACCCCGCCGCAATCTTAAACCAAGGAGTTCCGCTACCCTTTTGAGCCAACAGTTCATCAAGATCAGACATTTGCTTGTTAAGCATAACCTGTTCTTTGGACTGACCACCAACACTTGATAGTGGAGCAGTAATATCAGAATTGTCTGATGCGCTAGATAAAGGTGTTTCTAATGCCATTATTTATTCCTTAATTATTAGCAAGATGGAATTGGATTACCATTTGCATCAGTCAACACTCCAGGATCTTGACTAACAGTTGTATTCAATCCACTTGATGTGTAAACTGGATTTCCATTTGCATCAGTTAAAACTTGAGCGGTTCCTGCACCAGTAGAAGGAGTTGAAGAAAAGAAGTTTGAAAGAGAAGCGATACCGCATTTGCCCAAAACACCTTGTGCAAGAGATCCAAGACCTGCAACCTGTGAAAGAGGTGAAGATGCATATGCACCAGGAATTGGTGCAGTCTTGATACAGCTTGTTGCTGTAGGCATTGTGAACCCTCTGAGAACGCAAGATTCCGCTTTTGCAACAGATAATGGATACAAAGCTTTATTTTGAGCAATTGTGTATTGACACTGACCAAGTTTTGCAAGATTAGATGTGCAAGCAATACCAAGGTTAGATTGAACATTCGCCAAGCAACCAAGCAATTTACCTGCATTGAGTTGGTTAGCTGTCTGAGCCTTGGCTGTACAAATAGCTTGTGTATAGCCTGTTTTAAGCGCACACGCTTGTTGTCCTGTAATACCTAGGTCAGCGTTAGCCAGTACCTGTCCAAGCGCTCCTGCACCCCTTTGTGAGCCAAATTGACCGCTTCCTACAATACCTGCTGTTGCTTGAGGTGCTAGGTTCTGAGCAATATTAGCTTGACCCAAGTTACCAATAGCATTAACTACGCACTTGGTATAAGGGTTCATGTAGTTCTGAGCCATCTGGGATATGCAAGAACCTGCAACTCCCGCCGCTGTCCCTGTTGCGGCGTTCAGCGTGGGCTGATAATTACCTGCATTTTGAGATGCTTGGCAAAATGCCTGTGTCTGCAACCCTTGCGCTTGTATCGGGCCTGCCGTAGTTGCACTAGCTCCCCCTGACTGTGATTGTTTGGCAAGGTTGTTGAGGTAGCACATATAAAACGCAGGAGCGGTTGTTGCCGTCTTTTGCGTAGTAGTGATAGGCGCTAAAGCACCACCCTGTAAAACAGAACCAGATGTCGCTCCACTAGCCTGTCCTAAGCACGCAGGTGCAGGATTTAAATTGGACGCTGTGGTCGCCGTAGGTGTTGCAGTATTTACTGATGAGAGTGCCATTATTTACCTTCCATGTATGACAAAGGACTCTTAGCCTTTGGTGGGATTTTATTTATAGATGCTGATCTTTTGTGTTCACGAATAGCCTCACGCATCTCGTCAAGCTTCTTAGCCCCTTCTTTATTTGATCCACCACCTAAAGCGGTAACCAAAGATGCAGGGAATACGAACTCGCCATCAGCAATCATCGCATTAATGTGTCCACCCTCGGAGTGATTCTCATAGTGCTTATGTGGGAATTGGTTCATAAAGTGGTGCAAAGACTCAGCCCCTGCCTTGTTAGAACCGTCTCCAAGAGCGGCGACAATGTCGGCATCCATAACGTAGTCCCCATCCTTTAAAACCGCAGGGATGTCGTCTGATTGGCCTGTACCACGCCCTTGGGCATAGTGTCCAGTAATGCCAGTCACAAATTCAGGTTTATGTGTGTGCGCCAATCCACCCTCCTTAAATCCAGTTGTTCTTTGCATATAAGGGAATACACCCCCGCTAGGCATAGCAGATCCAGTAATTAGATTAGGAGTTGTTGTCGCTCCTAAAATTTCTGAACTTGGGTTATAAAGCTGATTTTGCTGTGCAGGCGTAAGACCTGTCGTTGCAAGTGGCGATAAAAATGTTCCCGAACCACTTGATGTACCCGTAAATAAACCCGTTGGAGTCAAGGGAGAGCTTGGAGCGCTACTGTAATTATTGGTAACCGATTGAGTTGGAGTAGTAGGATTTGCAGAATAAGACTTTGAATTCAAGGGTGTTGATGTTGGAGCCAACATCTGTTTTACCCCTTGATTAATCCCTTGTTGAACTAACTTTTGTTGTAATCCACTTGGTAATCCAGAAGATGCAGATCCAGGCACAGTTGCATCAGCACCTGTTGATGTTGTGTACTGACACAAAGCACCATTAAGCGTGTTTGCAGGAGTTGTTGGAGTTAAAGCATTACCAGAAGTTAAATTAGTTGTAGTTGCTTGAGGAGCGGTATAAGGGCTTCCATCAGCATTAACTGGTTGCTGAGTAATGGAGTCTTGAAAACCAGTGGGCGAGTTAGCGCTTGCCTCAAGAGCATTTCCTTCAGAAGTTACGGTTGATGTTGCGCCAGTAGGAACTGAGTCTGTGGCTGAGCTAACAACTTGTGTTGCGCCATCAACAGCCGCCGCACTTCCTACGGCTTCACCAGTACCGAAAGTACCAACTGTCGCCGCATCTGTGCCAAGTCCTGCTCCTGCATCAATTAGCGTGGGACCAACTACATCTGTAGCCGCCACCGCCGCAGGCGCACTATCAGCCACTGCCCCCAATAACGCATCAAAGCCCATAACTTACTCCATAATTATCGAATACGTCTTCTCAAAATACTTTGCACCCATTCTTTCTAAGATAGGTCCGTAGTCCAAAAATGGTTTAACGTGAAATAAGATCCTCATTGGATTCCTCTTCTTTATCTCTTCCGTTGTCCACCTCAAAAACTGAATCCCTGTAAACCCCTTCCTGTAATCAGGATGAATGTACAAAACATCCGAACTGGCTGTAATACTATCTTTATAGTGCAGGTGTGAGAAAACAAACCACACCGAATATCCAACCAGTTTCCCATCATCTCTTACACCGTGCACCTCAATCATGTCTTGCTCGTGCATACTTGCGTACTTTTCAGTGTTCGGATTAAATTTAATTACATCTTGTCGTTCTGCGATTTCTTTGTAATGTAATTTGAATAAATCCTGCGCCTCATAAAAAAAAGAACGTCCCTCCTCTTTTTTAAACTCAATCATTGTGTCTCCTATACCCTAGCCTCCAACTGATATTGTGGATTTGTTGATTTTTTCATATCCACACCGTTTGCATGAAGGGCTGTCATTATGTCGTGTTGTGGCCCCAGATTCATGTAAATTAGATCAATCTTATTTGTCTTAAGCATTGTCACAAAATAGTGAATTGCCTCCATCAAAGCAAGTGGAGCATCAGCGCTCACGAAAAACACCTTAGCAACATCTCTGTTAAGCATTTGTATATACATCAGCGTATTTGTGTGTTGCATGATCTTTGTACCAGGCAACATAATAGCTTTATGCATTAACTTAATGGCAATATTTGGATTAATCCCATGCTTTTGGGCTGATGACGCAATAATTTCGGATGCTTTCATATTAATAAACACTCTGTTGATTTTGCGATATGGACATTATCCCTACCAATTGTTGCGCCCAGTCTTGCCAAGTTTCAAATCCTCTTGGATCAGGTATTGCACTTTGAACAAAATACCCAATACCCTGCATCCCAGAAGCCCAATCTCTCCACTTCTCCTCTGGTACAGTACCCAGTTGATTAGACGCAAATTGTTGAGCCATCGAAGCACACCAGTAATCCCAAGTCATACCACGGGGGTCGTATGTGGTCGTCATTATGGATTACCCGTTGAACGCTCATCACCCATATCCACGCTCATAACGCAATTACCCAACTGATAATTGCCGTTAAAGTCATTACTGATGATGCGAAGTCTCATTTCTCGTCTTTGTTCTTTCATGTCAATCTTGAGTGTAGACGAGGTAAACGTATAGGGAACAGAATCTACGTCCGTTCCATCAGCATAGCCTTTACCCGTCACAATCAAAGACATTGTTCCCGATTGTACAAAGTCAGGCTCAAATCTCTCTAATCTGATCCACTTATTATCGTTAATCAGTTGTTGTTGACCCAGTCCACCACCAACCCATCCGAGGGAGTTTGTCTCAAAGTATGAGTTGATAGCATCTACGTTGGTCAAATAAACCTGATCCGTCCCAGTTTCGTGTTGCCAAAGGGTGTAAAACTGGTTCATAGTGACCGTAATTGTCAGACCAGTACCGCTAGAAGGAGATCTGGCAACAGTACTTAGTGTTCCAGATAAAGCGTTTTGATATGAGCCACCATTTGCAATAGTGAGTCCAGTGACTGGCCCTGTGCCCCCTCCACCAGAGATACTTGATACCGTAAATACAGCAGGGCTACCCGCTCCACCTTTTAAAGTAACTACGTCACCAACAGCGTAAGTTGTACCACCACTGACAATACTTTCTGCGGTTACTTGGTAGGCTGTAGGGGTGTTTTGTGCCCAAATAGGGTATCTAAATACCTCTGAGAACACTCCTGCTGATCTTTGTGCGCCTAGTGCTTGACCTGCGTCATACCAGGTTTGTTCACGGACGTTATAGATGATCGCATCCGTGCACTCAGTTGCGGAACCCTTTGGATAGAACCACCAAATCTCTCCCCAACGAGTAATCTTAGTTGCCCAAACCTTTTGCCTCTGATCTGTATTAATGTTGTCAAAGAAGTAGTTGATGTTGACATTGTTGGGTATCTCCTGAACCACACCGTTGTAAGATAAGAACCTATCCACACCAACCCAGTAATAAATGCCATCGTACTCAACCACGGAGTTAGATGACATGATTGTGGTGGCTGTAGAGATAATGTCATATCTCCAGTACAGCGTAGAAGTGCCTACAGTCTGCGGAGAATAAGTTACCCTGGTCAACTGATCCAAAGACCAGAAAAGCCCCGCAGGAGACGTTGTACCGCCTCTAAGTGGCATTCCCTTGACAACTTTAGTTCCAGATACGTTATTGGCGTTGGCATCAGATCCAACCCAGTTATTAAAGTTGCCTGCTGAACAGTTCTGGATAAGACCATTGTTACCGTAAACAAATAGGTAGGGATAGAGCATACACGCCCCACCGCTCACAGATATGTTGTTGTTAAAGGTAAAAGTGGTGGATGATGATCCAGTAATGGCATTGTTAACAGTTACAGTGGTATTTCCACCAGAAACCACTACAGCAGTCACCACAGTATTCGCAGATACTCCAGTTCCAGTCACCGTTTGATTAACGCCAATCAGATAGTTAGAACCAGTGATAACAATCGTTTCGGCATTAGGCGTACCAGGCGTTCCAGTAGCTGTAAACACGCCAACTTGACTCATTGCACCGTAAGGGAAAGTACCTAGTAAAACAGGTGTATTAACTGTATTGTCAATGTCAGCCAAGTTTTGACCTGGGTGAGCAATCAGGTTCAGATTACCCGTACCGTTGGGGTCATAACCAATATCAAACTGCCATAAATTGTTGGCACTGGCAGTAAAGTTATTTAGCGTGATGGAGGTTGGACCATACCCAACACCATCATCATTATCTGTCTGCCAACCCTCTAAAAAGCTTTGGCTACCAGAGTAAACATAGTTGATGCCGTTTTGGGACTGCATAACCATCCCACGGCTAATCTCAGGAGCGTTAAGGAATATTGCCTTATAACCACCCATTTTCCTAGGTAATTTACGCTGAAAACGAACCCATTGACCGTCCACAAACGAGGGAGCGGCGAACTGAGTCCCGTCCCGCTGAATACCAGGATTGATGGCTAGGAGTGCAACCTTTAAGGTCAAAATGCACCTCCAACAATACCGATAGGCGCTTGGATGCCAGTTGAGGCAAATAAGACAGATTCAGTACCTGCCAAAGTAATTGCGACTTGACCAGTACCAGGTAAATAAATACCCGTATTTGTATTGCCAGAGAATGTAATAGATGGTGTACCTGCGGAACCAACTGGGAAGGCTGTAATCGTTACAGTTCCACTGGTCACGCTGTTGGCGTTATAGACGTTCGTACCGTCACAAACAGCCATAACTGTATTACCTTGACCTACCGTAATCGTAGCCCCACCAGAGGCAGAAGTCTTAACAGTTAATGTATAAGATCCAGTCGTGTTATTGGTAATTGAATAAAGCTGAACCGTAGAAGGCACAATCACAGTCGTGTTAGCAGTCAATACACCAGAGTACTCTTGGATCGTATTAGATGCTTGAGACGAAGTTAATGTATAGGTGTATGGGCTTGATAGTCCAGTTAATGAAACAGCAAACTGGGTATAGGCAAAGCTGTTAGATCTTCCGTATCCGAATGTATCGTAGCCACTAGATCCGTTAGAAACAATAACAATAGACTCAGCCAATTGAAGCTGTTGGTTGGGGTTGCCGTCTATCGTATCTGAACCACTTGGCGATAGAGTAACAATTCCAGATCCGTTATTTTTAACAATAACAAACCAATTGTTTCCTACGCTAGATGCGGTTGGCAGGGTAATCGTTCCTGCACCAGAACTCCACACATAAAAGGAAGCTCTATTTTGAGGTGCAAGCGTTAGATTGGAATACTGAAGGGTAACGGGGTAGGCGCTGTTTAGAGTTGGCCCAATAGCCGTTAAACCGTATCCTGCTAGGGTTGAGGCACTGGCTGAGGATGTACCCACACCCATTGCGATATTAGCCCAAGTACCTGCCACAGTCGTGTTATCAGTTACATAAATGTAATAGGTATTAACTGTCGCTGTCGTTGGTGCAACAGGTATGTTAATGATCGTACCGCCTTGGCTATCAGTAACTGTAAAAGCATACTGACCAGAGGTTCCTACGTTACGAACAATAATAGCCTGGCCTACAGATACTTGAGTTGCAGGGGGCATTGCAACTGTCAGACCTGAAGCCGTGGCTGTAATTTCGGTAATATTTGCCGCTATATTGCTTGTCTCTGTACCGTTAATAGGCCACTCTAAAGCAACGCTTTGGCTAATAGTTAAAGACTCATATGCAACCTGAGAAGGAGATATAGTCTGTCCAGTAAATGGATTTACATATGTAGTCATTAAGAATCCTTAGCGATAGTCTGACGATCACCCATACGCAGATCATCTTCAGTTTTAAGTGTAGAAAGTGATTTATCAAACATAGCCTGCCAAGTGGGTATCCTTGCATCATTCTTTAAGAATGGGGTCATCTGTAGTAAAGTACCAAAAAGCATGGCATTTGGAGCGTTTTGAGTTAACCAGTTAGTCTGATTAGTGCTTGATAAAGGCTGAATACGCTCATAAAACAATACCTCGAACTGATAGGATTGATCAGGCGTAGGAGCTATATACCAATGCTCATAATCATAATCAGCGTAATAAACAGGGGGGCTTGTCTCTGTATTGTTAGGCCAATAACTGGTCAAATACTCGTATTTTCTCAAGTAGATCGGTTGTTTTGCGCCAGATGCATCAATGTATTTAAGTGATACTGTTTTGCGCCACCGTGCAGGCTTAGGAATAACGGGGTTTCCTGAAACCATTGTGCTTTGTGCAACATTTAACTGGCCTAATGTCTTGATTTCCTGAGCAATTTCAAATTCGCAAAGGGAAATAGCAACAGGCACTTGATTAACAACTGCTTGATCATTCCTCTCTAAGTACTCATAAATGGTACTTACAAGGCTGTCATAAGTCATCACCCAACTTGGAGTTGAGCTTATGGATGAGATTGTCATTGCGCCCCCTAATATACGCCTATTTTAGATAGTATCGGGGGAAATGTCACCCCAGTACTTGTTCTGTCTGGTGCATGACAACAATTCTTTGCTCAGCACCAAACAAACCACCATTAATTACTTTGGTCAGACCGTTGTAGTCCTTGGCCTGCGCCAGTCTGTTACACCCGTGAGTTGACCAGAACCATCCCCCAATCGGAGCCGCCCACTTAGGTGTTCTAGCCCAATCTGGATTTGCCACCAAATCAATCCCCAAAGCCTTACCCGCATGATAAAAGTTGTCATGCCCAGTCAATTGGCAGATCGCTGAGCCTCTGAACCTCCACCCGTCACCAGAAGCTTCATCCCGATTTCCCATACGAAGTTGGTAAATGTGGTTTGCTATTTTTTCAGGCTTGTGGGCGTACTTCATAGCCTCGTCCATCGTTGGGAATCGCTTAGGCCACAGTTGCATGAGAGTCTCAGGACGGTAGTTCAGGTTCTCTTCTAAGCTTCTGAAGTGGTTGGATTCGTAGCTGAACTGCCCAATGAAGCAGGCTTGCTCCTCAGTTGTGTCAATATTGAAGTTTTTGAACGTCATGTTCAGCGGATCTACCCACTCAGCATTAATACCCAATTTATGAAGTTGATCAGCGGTAATCATTTGACCCCCTTGTTAACCAATTCTCTTACTTCGTTGTATTGCTTGATACAGGCGTTGAGGGAGAGGATGGCTGTGTCACCGTCTGAGGCGATGCCGATAAGCTCTTTGACAGTCTGTCGCTCAGATTCGGACTCATTGGCTGTATTTGCTGATTGAGTGGTGGAACCTGAACTGGCTGATACACCACAGGAAGTCTGAGGTAACCGCAACTTGCCAGAGTCAGCGTCAGCATTAAGACTAAATTTTTTGGATTGAACATCATCTTTGGCCTTCTTTAAAGCATTGTTAGCAACTACTAACTTTTTAGCATACTCAGCTTCTTTTGCACGAGCTTCAGTGTTTAAACGGGTAATTTCAGCTTGATCTTCGTCTACTCGTTGTTGATAGCCTGCATGGTGCTCATAGCCACCAAACCCGATTACAGCCAAAGCAACCCCTATCCATACATAGATGTTAAACACGAGTGCTCTCCCTTGCCTGAGCCGTTCTCATGCGTTCTTCATCACCTTCTAAGACGGGTGGTCCTGCGGGTGGGGGAGGAGGAGTCCAATTTGGGCTAGATCCACCGCCTGACATCATAACTATTGGAGCAGGTGGGGGAGGTGGAGGCGCTACATAAGCATCTTTACCTGCCTTGACGTTGTTCATCATAGCTGTAGCCTCGTTGGTTAATCCCTTGGTCAAAATGCCTCCAATACCGCCCACAATGAGTAGGACGATGTCGTTGAGCATCTTGGTGTAGGCTTGGTCAATAGGAGCCATTTGTTTGATAGGCTGAGTGACAAAGGTCACCGAATACAGCAAAGCAAAGGTGATGAACGCAAATATCAGCGTTACCACAATAACAACAAATGCCCGTACACGGACATCTATTTCATCGGCACTGAGCCTGGGTTGTTTGTTGCTGTTGGACAACCACTTGAGCAGTATTTCCTTCAATTTTCTTCTCCAGTAAAGGGGCAATTAGATATTCTGGGCAAGTTTGATCAAACTCACAGCGAGGCTTTTGGCATTGGGAGGCACCAAAGTTATCAGGGTTTTGGCAAAAATAACGATAAGAGTCACCGCATCCTGCCAACAATAAAATCAATACAGCGCATATTCTCATTCTTCCCTCTTTTCCTTTTCACGCTCAAGTTCTTTTTTAAGCTTTTCAATCCTCTTGAGATCATTGGCAATTAATATCCGCTCCTGATGGATGTCCATGTAGATAAACCCAATCACAGGCAATACCAGAACGAATAACAGCGCTAAGATAATGATGGTGATTACATACCCCCATGACTCACTCGATTTATTGCCCACATTAAACCCATGAAGTATATTGCCACGAATATTACTGCTATCGTAGATGCTGTTTTGAACCAGATCCTCTCAGCTATCTCTCGTTGCTCAGCTTCAATCTGCCTTCTTTTCTTAAACTGCGCCTGCCTAGCAATAGCCTGCTCATTCGCTATTGTGCCTAGCATCTTGTTAACTCGTGTATACAAATCTTTTAATTCTGGGGGCACTTGGTATACCATATACTCCCTTAGTTCTACACTCATCTCCTCCATTCTGGTCATTGCCAGAACTCGGTTAATCGCTTTTTCTGCCTGGTCACCCGTTGGATCGTAGACAGTCTTGGACAACATCTCTTCTTCTTCAATGTGATTCTTTAGTGCGTTGTACGCTTTAAAGAACGCTGTCAAATTCTTACCAATCTCAGAGTAAATTGCTGTTGGATCAAATTCCTCGGCCTTTTTTGCAGTTTTTCTGCGTTTTTCCTCATTAAATTCACTGTTTGGATGAATATCGGCTAAGGTTTTGGGCTTTGCAGGAGCAAACAAATTCTTGAGAAAACCAAGTATGCCTGTGACTTCTTTGCCAATCGCCTTGACCTCGTTAGCTGTCTTGACAACATCTTTAACCAGGGCTTGTCCTTCTCTGAACATTTCACATCCCTGCTTAATGGCTTTGAAGGCGACATTTGCGGCGGCGATGAGGGTGAAAGGGTCAATCTCAAACTCCGAATATCTTCTTTATAAATTCAGCCGCAACCCCTGGCCCGAGAAGGATACAGAGCATGACACCGTAGAGCAAATACTCTATCTTGGTCATGCGCTTTTCACCAGTGGATAGCGATTGATGGATATTTTGATACCTCTCGGCACAAATAGCCTCATGAACCGCTAACCTTTTGTCAATATCGGCATCCATCACTTACTCGCAGGTTGGCAAGTAAACGCCTCTGGAGCTACTGTAGCTATGACAGATGATTCCGTGGTCGTTACAGTCTCTACAACGGGGGTAGATTCAGCATCTGCAATAGGGGAGGTAGCCAAATCGGGTACAGGATCACTATCAACAGTATCAGTGACGATATCAGGTGTTTCATTTGTAGGCTCTGAATCAGGAACAATAGGAGCGAAAGTTGTAGGCTCACCAATTGGTTCTGGCTTTGGACCTGGTACCGCATCTGTTGGAGGAGCATAACGCTTCTCAAGGAAATCCATAAACTTTAGGATTTCATCCATAACTTCAGTATCAAAGTCTTTCAGGTGATGTTCACGAATATCCTTGAGAAATTGCATATAGCCCTCTTAAACGGTTGGTGTTGCTACGGTTTCTACAACAGATGCCTCTTGTACAACAGGCAACTGAGCATTGAGTTGAGCTTCGATCTTTTTCATCAAAGGCCAAGCATTTGATTGAGTTGGTAATTGACCTAAAACATTCATGATGTCTTTAATTTCAGCGTCAAATAGTTCAAGATTAATTGCGTTCATAGTCATCCTATTTTTTATTCCGTTGGGTTCGGGGCAACGGCTTCCCCAATCGTAATTGTAGATGTGCTTCGGTCAATTGTCATCTCTCCTTCGCAGGCAATATTCCAGTCCTCCCCCGCCCTTTCTGAGTAAGATGGGACGTTGATTTTGACGTGCTTGCAAAGATACTCTTGGGTAGCATCAAACACCCTCCAAACGTGCTCTACAGTACCCCTTCCAGGCATTCCTCTGGACTTGTTAAACCTGATGGAGTACTTCATACCACCACCACTGGTTGTTGTTGTACGCCAACATTAAAATGGATGAATTTCAGTGGTTCATCACCGCCGTGTCTGGTAAAGCTGTGAGGTACCCAAGCATTGGTGAAAAACAGTGTCCCCTTCCTTACTGGAAAGAGTAGTTTATTAGATGCGTAAGTGACTTTGTTTACGTCAGCTTCTGGCAGTTGGGTTAGGTGCTTAACCTCCCTAGAATCAGTGATAACAATACTGGAAGCCTTCTCTGGCTCATTCAGAAAGTAAAAACCAACAATTTGATTTCCTTCTCCGTGGGCGTGATCTTCCATCCCTGAGAACTTGTAGTGCTGTTGTCCCCACATAGATTGGAAATAAGTGATCTTGTCATCCATCTTATAGCCTTGGGAATTAAGAATATTCCAAGCTGTGGTGGCAATGTATCCCGCTAAATCTTTAACCCTTGGATCTAGATATAAGTTGTCAGTCATCTTGACTGGGTACAACTCATTAACGGGTTCTGTATTCCTTGCTATTGCCTCATCAAACGCCAATAAAGCGCCATCAACAAACTCAGGCTTTGAAATACTATATACCGCAGTAGCGAAATATATGGCTGTATCTAAATTATCCATACCGTTCTCCTATTTATTGTACGGATAAGTATACTTTAACTTTCAGTTAGTACTTGCCTTCAGCAAAGACATTTACGAATACAGTATTGTCTTCCAGTGCCTCAATCTCGTGCCATTCATTGGCTACTAAATTAATAGGCTGAGTATCTTTATTCATGACCAAAGATCTATTTTCTTTACGAACAATGCAAGATCCTGCGTGACACATTGTTGCATGAGCAAACCTATGTTCATGCTTTGGCAATCCTTCGCCTTTATTAGCATGAAATATATTAAGTGTCGCACCATCATAAGTTAATGAATGATAAGGAGCTATTCTTATGGTTTCACTCATATAGTTTGTGTCCCAGTTGTTGTTGTTTTTGTCTTAGGTAGCTTAGGCCAAGCATCCCAAGTTAAATATGAAGTTAATCCGCACCAAGTAAGATATTGTTGCTGAATAGTATTTTGCAGACTCAACGCAGAAGTAAGTCCAGTTGCTGACAACCAGTCACCGTTAGGTACGTTCAATTCTTGATAAACAATATCTGTATTGGGCTGTTCAGTTTGAAGTGTGCAGTTATGCCACTGAATACCACCTTCGACAACTAATTCTTTTTGAACACAAAAATATCCAGAGTTCATTTGCTGTGTAAGCCAAGCATTAGCATTTGTTGTTAATAATGTTTGTGCATTATCAGATGTACCAATACTAAATACGCCGGTATATCCTGCGGCTTGACCTGCATCAATAGTTGCTTGGCTATCACAAACATAATCAACAGTCTGATTTACTAAATCATTTACTACATAAATGGTTGTCATGATACGCTTCCCCAAACATTTCCTGTTGTTATATAAGTGAGTGTATGTCCGTTCTTACTAATTGCGGCTCCACCTGAAGCTCCTATAGTCGAACCTCCATTAGGTGCTCTTCCTCCTGATGCGCCCCATCCTCCACCACCTCCACTACCATCCGTACCGCCTCCATTATTGCCCCCTCCATTTGAAGATCCACCATTTCCTCCAGTGTAGTTATAAAAGGTAACATGATAAAGAGCACCGCCACCACCACCTGCGCCACCACCAAAGCCACCTGCGGAAGTGCCAGAACCTCCAGAACCCCCAGAACCAGGTAATTGTCTACCACCTCCACCTCCAGCCCCGTAATAAACACAAGTACAACTCCCACAACAAAAATACTTATAATAGCTTCCATTACCACCCGCTGAACCAATGCTTCCACCACCCCCTGGACTAGAACAATTAAGACCAGCGCCGCCACTACCACCACCTGCGCCACCACCACCTCCCGAACCTTGACCGCCTGCACCTCCACCGCCTCCCGCAATATAACTATTGTTGGTTATAGAAGTATCAAACCCTAATGATAATGCAGGCCCTCCTGCGGTGGCATTTATTGACGTACCGCCATTAACACCGATAGAACCAATACCACCACAACCAATAATATATCCGTTATTAACAAGAGTTAACGTATCTCCAGTTGTTCCACCAGTGAGTGTTAGTCCATAATTACCTGTACTAGATGCCCATAAATAAACGCCACTGTTGACAGTTACAGTAACTATAGTTTTACCTGCTACATATCCAGTAATAGTGGATATATTTAAAGAAGCATTGGATGTGGATGTAGTGAATGTGTATGAGGCAAGAGCAGGTCCACCCGCAGTAAGACCAAACCCTTTTCCAGACATTCCGCCTCTTGTAATAATTGTTGGCATTTAAATCTCCTGAGCACCAATAACTATTGGTTGTTTCATAACTATTGGTCTTCCGTTTGGATACCATTTATCAGATATTCTTATCTTTGAATCTTGAACGCCTTGTTCACTTGCGGCTTGCATTAACTTGCCATAATTATCTGGATCATCTTCTCTATCTTTGATAATATTTGTGAGCAGTTCACCGCAAAATAATTCAAATTCACGATTATTCAAATCTAAATTATGTGGATTCTCATAAACATCATAATCAAAGTCAAAACGGCTCATAATATATCCGTCTTCAACATATTTCATGATGCCAGATGCACCAAATTCCAAGATTACATCTTTGTATTTTCCAGTAAGTATCTGTGCTCTATTTTGAAATAAATTCAGATCTGAATATTCGTAGATGTAATCTATGTTATTTTTCATATGTTATTTGAATTGTGTTACCGATGCCAATACAGTATAGGTTGCACTTGCTGTCTTGATAATCGTGTACGTATAGACATCAATACCTGACGCATTACCAGAGGTTGGTGCAGATCCTCCCTGCCACTTAGTCGTTACTCCAGATGAAGATCCATCAATTGTGAGCGTACCGTTCATGTAGTAAGCCGTAGATCCTTGGGTCGCTAGTATAGCAATAGTTGCAGACTGCCCAGTAGCCAAAGCCGTATTCATGGTTGTACCAGAGCTAAATGCCAAGTTTTGAGTCCAGTTGGCACTTGCGTTGGATGAATAGTACTGTACAGCGCCAGTGTTGTAATAGGCTGTAGGCGTAGAGTTAATAGCACCCGCAGTTGTATTTACAGTCTCAGCGGCGTTGGCTAAAACAGAAGCAAAAGTAGATGTTGATCCACTGAAAGTTTGAGTAGCTGTCCATGAATTAGCAGTACTCAATGAAACTGTGGATAAAGTACCAGAAGTTGGGAACGTAACAGATGTATTGGCTGTTAAAGTTCCTGTAAATGTATATGCGCCTGAGAATGTGACGTTTCCGCCAATAGTTACGGTACTAGATCCGTTATTAACACCAGTACCACCATAAGTACCAGACAATGTAGCACTTGAAGCAAATAATCCAGATGAGTTATTAGTTACAACGCCTGCTGTATTGAAGGCTGAATTGGTAATTGATGTAGAAGCAGTAAGTGTAGAAAAAGATCCGCTTGTCGCCGCTTTAGTAGCCAATACCTGAACAGTACCGCCATTATCCTTATAGAACAACTTACCATCCGTATAGTTCAGCGCCAACTCAGCACCAGTAGATCCGCTTGTTAAATTGGATGCTGATGGTACGTTAGTGGTCGTTCCACTAGCGTAAATTAGTATTGGGGTATATCCACTTTGTGCCATGTTAAATTCCTTTTCTCAATTTTATCTTAGAACCCACCGCCTGCAACAGCACCCCATGTAGGAGACGCACTAGATCCTTGACTAATCATTACCTGACCTGCTGTACCGTATCCAGTTGTTCCAGTAGTTGCTGAGGATGTACCTAAATTAGTAGATAATCCAATTGCTCCACTTGCATTAATGACGTGAGCATTATTAGGTGTTGCTCCCCAAGGAAAATATAATTTATAACCATTTCCAGAGCCAACACTTATATCTCCATCATGACCAGAAAAATAAATTCCATTGTTAATACTGTAAAAATCAGCAAAAGTACCGCTTGCAGTAAATCCAGATGAATTCATTCCAAACTCACCATAATAAGATGAATCTGTTCCTAAATCATTACTTAAAACATAGTTTGTGGATGCACCAGAAGTATTTGATTTGTTTTGAATAACTGTCTGTAGATAGTTATTTGCAATCGTAGCACCAGAGGTAAATCCTGAATTACTCGCATTAAACGTCAAATTTGGCGTTGTGCTTGTAGTAGAGTTAACAATTAGTACGGGTACTGTTAAAACTGTTCCACTAAACGTAAATCCAGAATAAGAGGACAACGCTCCAGTTCCATTTCCGTAAGGAATATAGCCTGCTGTTAATGTAGTAAGACCAGTACCCCCGTTTGAAACTGCTAATGTGCCTGCAACAGTTACAGAACCAGAAGTTGCTGTTGATGGGGTAAGGCCAGTAGTTCCAAAAGAGATATTTGTAACACCACCAGAAACTGTTGCCCAAGAGGTATTTGTTCCATCTGTAGTCAGGTATTTACCTGAATTGCTTGTCTGACTTGGTGCAAGAGCGTTGAATGCGGCGTTGGCTGTCGTTTGTCCAGTTCCACCGTTTGCAATACCTAGAGTTTGAGTCCACTGAGGAGCAGATCCAGATGAACTTAAAAAATATCCAGATGTGCCAATACCAAGCTTAGATAAAGATGTACCACTTGCGTAGTATGTTATATCACCCGCTGTATAAGAAGATAATCCTGTACCACCATTTGCTATAGGTAAGGCAGTACCAGATAAGGTAATTGCAAAAGTACCGCTAGAAGTAATTGTTGATGGCGTAACCGATAAGAATGAAGGAACCGTCATGCCGACAGAAGTTACTGTTCCAGATGTTCCATTAGATGCAGAAGTAATTTGACCTTGAGCATTAACTGTCAAATTTGCATTTGTATAGCTACCCGCAGTTACCGCAGTATTTGAAAGAGCAATAGTTCCAGAAGAGGTGATAGTGCCTCCACTAAGACCAGTTCCCGCTGTAATTGATGTAACCGTACCGCCACCAGAAGCGCTAACTTGCTGAAGCACAAAAGCTGTTGTTGCAAGCTGAGTAGTATTTGTATTTAATGCGGCGGTAGGAGCAAGAGGAACTCCTGTAAAAGTAGGACTTGCACTTAAAACAACACTGCCAGTTCCAGTAGATGTTGTTGTAGCTGTTCCTCCATTGGCAACTGGCAAAATTCCAGTGACTCCAGAAGTAAGAGGCAATCCAGTTGCATTGGTAAGTACACCAGATGTAGGCGTACCGAGTGCAGGAGTAACAAAGGTAGGGCTTGTAAGTGTTGCTCCAGAAGCCAGAACAACCGCTCCGCTACCAGTGGTAGAGGACAACCCAATTGTTGGGTTACCGCCAGATCCACTGCCATTAGATATGGAAATACCAGTACCTGCTGTCAAGGTCACTGGAGTGGCTGTAGATCCTCCTGCAATTGCAAGTAAACCAGTGCCAGAACTTGACGCAATATTGGACATGAAACTGTTAAGAGAAATCGTTGGATTTCCCGAAGTTCCATCTGGATTTGTAATTGTTATCCCAGACCCCGCCGTCAATGAGACAGCAGTCATGGTATTTGTGCCAGTCTTTACTTGTATACCATTACTCGTACCAGTAAGGGCTAAAGGAGCGCCTGTAAGCGATAGAACATAATTTGAACCCGCTCCATTGTCAGTGCCAATTAAACCGCTTCCTGCCCCTATATAACGTGAATTAGCTAGGGTTGATGTCTGATTGGTAATCGTCAGGAAAGTCTGTGTCAAAGTAGGGGAACTGGCAATCTGCCCCACAGTCGTTTGTGAGGTTACGCCGTTTTGTACGATGGGCACAATCTCTGAGCCAGTCAGAGTTGATGCGGTAGGTAGTTGTGATATTTGTACTTGTGCCATTATGAGCCTATAACAATTTCGTCTTCATCACCATTGACCAGTCCTGGGGAAGATGTATTCGTACCAGTTGATAGTATAGAGTTGCTGTACTGTCCAGTGATCAACTGATTGTTCGGTACATTGAGCGCCAAATCAGGTCTTGGGAACCTTAAATTAATACGCTCAGTCTTCCTTGCAGGCAATCTGTATGGATCTTTCTCGTCCATACAACCCTCTTCACAAACCCTAAGACCTGGAAAGTTAACGTCTGCGTGCAAAGTAGAGAAGACACGCTTCATCTTACAGCGATCACATACCGCAATCGCTATACTTGCATACCCCTCAGTATCAAGGAACATTGGCATAGTTACCTCGTATAGACGCTGATATTAGGAGCCAAATAGATTGGCGATTTGTCTCTTTCCTCAAGCTCAGCCATTTGGAAGTACTTCTCAGCCTGTCCTTCAAGATACTGAATCCTAGGAATCTCAACTCCAGGTAACTCAATACTCATTTGGTGAGCCAACATAGACTGAATAGCCAACATCCACCGATCTGGTATTTCCAATTGGCTTGTTAAAGCCCCAACATCCATCACTTGGCGTGAATACCACACAGTTGCTTGAACAAAATATGTGCTTGGCACAGGCCACAAATAAAATGTAGGCTGTGGAATTGTTCGATCAAACCAGTACTGATAAGGCTGATTGGCTGTAAAGTTCTGATTAGGTAGGTTTGTGTAGTCATCTCTGTTCAAACGTGACATTTGAAGCAGTCTGGCATTGTTACCAAAGTAAAGTTCACGTAAAGATAGGGTTGTGCCACCAGTGGCAACCATTCTGTAGTACGGAACATTAAGTCCTGGGTCAATATCTTGCCAAACCCACTGAGAATCTGTCACTGCAACGCTTGTGCCAGTGTAAAGAGTAGTCCAATTAGTGCCATCAGCAGAGCCTTGGAAGGTGTAATTCCAAGATTGGCTACCTCCACCAGAGATATAGGGCATAAAGCCTATAGAACCAATGTAATTTGGGTTGCCAGTGCCGTAAAACACTGAAATATTGCCGTTTGCTGAGGTCTGTTGGCAATAAGTGTTGATATTATTGTCGTAAACATTAGCAACCATTCCCCCTGCGCTTGTTGTATAGCTACCAGAAGGCTGATTCATGGTGCGATACAGCGCATTTAAGATGTCATTGGCACCATTGGGCAGGGAATAAATGTATTGATCAGCGTTAAGCCCTAAAACTAGCTTATCTACCGCCCAGTACTGAATACCTTGGTTGATTAGGTTAGACAGAATGTAAAACAGGGACTCTTTAGCAGACTGTACCTGCTCATCCGTTAACTCTTCAGCAAGCTTACCCGCACGCCGAGCACCGTGATCTATCAATGTTTGGACATTGATGACTGTATTGCCAACGGTTCCTGAATATGACATTGATTACCACCCTGGGCATTTCCAACGCTTAAGAGATGCTTTTGCCCGTTCTGCATCACCTTTTGAATGACTTACTACACCAGACATACGGGCACAGAATGAATCTTTTCTGCTTCCACCTTGGGGCTGTGGAGCCTTTAGATGGGAACCCGTCTCTCTGTTGTACTTTTCCCTACCTTTGGCGGTTAATCCTGCGCCCTTAGATACTGGCAACTTCTCGCCCCTACCTACCGCAAGACTTGGACCGCCTTCCTTTTTCTTTACTGTTTTGGCTGACTCTCTGAACGCTTCAGCAGTTGGCGCACCTTTGCTACCAGGCTTACGCATATGTTCTTTAGAGCCGTGAGCAATACGCTCTTGTTTAGCGTGAATATTGGCATATAGTCCACCTTCTTTGAATTTTTTACCTTTATCAGCACTGGCAAAATCTTTGCCGACCTTTTGGGAAATTCCAACCTTCTTGGCGAAAGCGGGGCTGTGAGCCACCGCCTCCATCAAGTTGTGTTGAGCTTTAGACTTGCTAGGCATTATGCTTGTGACTCTTGCCAGTTGAGACGAGCCACAACAGTGTTTGAAGCACCTGCTGATAGCGTAGTGGCAACAATGTACAGAATGTCTGGTCCATCTGGATATTGACCTGATTGAGATGTTGGAACACTGTTAGATGTGCCACCACCGTTGGCAGAATTACCAATCGCAGAGATAGATGCTAAAGGATAACTGGTTTGACCAGAACTATTTGTATAGAAAGCCGCAATTGACTCACCACCTGAAATAGTCAATGTGTTGGTTGTATTAACCGCAATCTGAACCAAAGAACTGGTATTGGTACCGCCCTGAACAGGAGATACAAAAGAACCAGAGAATGCTCCAGAAGGTATACCGTTAAGAACCAATTGAATAAGATATGTTGTATTGGTAACAACAGCAATCTCGTTCAGTTGTAACTGTAAACGATTAATAACTTCTTTAATACCAAGCAATCCAACAGTACCATTATCAACAGATGGAGCCAAACGAATAGCCATAATTGGCACGTTAGCTGTGCTGTTAGGGCTAGTCAAAGCGGTCAACATACCGTAGTTGTAAATAGCAGATACGTCTTGATTAAATCCACCATCCATCACCACTGAAGAACCCCAGTGAGACAACATCGCCGCAGAATCAGGAGTCGCATATTCAACAGCCACAGGAGCAGTTGCAGAATATGTGAATGCCGTAGCCGCAGATCCACCAGTTGTACCACGAGTCAAACCAGTCAACTGTGGATAACCTGTTGATGAATTAGCCGCACTTGTTATTCCAGTGTATGTGAAATACTCAATAACACCAGATGTACCGCTACCAATAAATCTAGCAGTACCACCTGCGGGGTTAAATCCTGCTGTACTCAATACATTGATTGTTGTATCTGTAGATGCAACACTAGATGTAATTGATGTAATTGGTAATACACCATTTTGCTCATAATGAGATGGTAAATTACCAGATCTCATGTAAGCAGTGTAGTTTACGTTATTGTTTTGGAAGTTGTAGATGTAAGTAATCGAGCCACCAGTGGTTCTAATGCCAAATCTAGCTACACCTGCACCATACCAAGAGTAGTCAATGTAGAACATTTGTACTTTGGTGAGGTCAAGGTTGTATCCAGATGGGTTAGATGCTGATGAAGATCCATCTAATACGTCATACCAAGATGATTGAGGTACTTTTTGGTCAATAGTACGGGACACAATTGCATTTGCAATCGTAGTTCCACGATACTCAGGACTAATGTACATACTTGTATCACTTGCAATACTTAAAACACGATAAGATTGACCACGAATAACAATATAGTCACCCACAACCAATTGTGTAGTAAATTGAGTGCTTGAACCAGTAACTGCACCACTTCCATTGGTAACAGAAACTGTTCCAACTATTTGATTGATTGAGTTGCGATAAACCGCATACAGTGTTTGCCCATCATATTGGAAGAAAAGACCGTTTTGTTGATCAAAAAATCCAATCTTATTGCTTGCGCCGTACCAAGAATATGGACTTACGTGAATAAATCCACCCGTGGAAGTTGCAGGCGTTGCTGAGGGAACAATGTTATTCAGCGTTGTATAAGTAAAAGTTAATGCAGTAGGTACTGTTTTGACAACAAAAGTACCGTTATAAGCACTTTGATCAGCGCCAGTGACAACAATAACCGTGTTAACAGTCAAATTGTGCGGGAACTTGGTTGTAACAGTAACTGTTGCACTAGAAGATGTCAGTACTGGTTGCTGAAGCTGTGGCTTAAGAATTGTTCCAGTAGAGAATTGAATACCTTTACCTGATTGGTAACGGAAATATCTACGAGTTTGACGTTGCAACAATTGATTTGGTATTGAAGCGCCAACCGTAAAGTTTACAGATCCATCATAAGCGTGTGTATCAACATATCCCGCAGGACGAGCGTACAAATTGCTCTGACCCGCTGTATTAGCGATTGTGGTCGAAGGTGTACCGTTGATATTGGTGAACGTAAATGTCGTTGCTGTGGGCGTTGTAGCCACAATCTGAGGGCCATTTATCGTTGTCGCTGTGCTTGGTCCAGTCGTTCCAGTGATATAAATCAAAGAACCTGCTGATAAACCATGTGGATAAGTAGTTGTACAACTAATTGTTGAACCACTAAAAGTAAATGCTGTTGTACCAGTTAAGTTGTAAGCATAGTTGCTATACGTATAACCTAGGTAAACATAAGTAGAAGTAGCCGACCAACAAGTAGCTGTTGTGATTGGCTGAGCCATGTTTACAGTAATAGAAGTGGCTGTAGAACCGCCTCCAGAAGCCACCCAACCCCAACCATTAGCGTTAGGGTCAATTGCATCTTCAATGAAGATTGGAGAGCCGTTTGGCACGTTTGAGGAGGTCATTGTTATGACCAACTGATTTGTTGTGGACTGATTACCCGCAATAGCTGATACTGGTAATGTGGCATTACCTAAGTAATACAACGATGCGCGGTTGTTTTGCATCGAGGTTTGTTCCCACTTCGTACCTTGCTGACCATATTCAAAGTCAGTATCAATCAAGGACTGCGGTGTTGAAACACGCATCTTGTCTACTGGATCATACGCAGTAGAACGCTGTGCCTGCTGAATTCTTAATTGATTATCGGAATTGGATGACGGACCTGTATAGACTGAGATTTCAGACATATTTCACCTATTAGAGTGGTGGGAGCCGAAGCCCCCACCGATTTTTACTTCTTGGCTCTACCGCCGTGCTTTCTAACCATTTCAGGATTTACAAAACCTCTTCCTGCGCCTGCACTTCTTGGAGTAATCCTTGAAGCTTCAGCGTAAGAAGCGGAATCTCTAGCCCTTTGCTTAGCATCAGCAACGTCTTGTGGAGATACATCTCTCATATTTTGACCAGGAGCAAATTCCATCATCCTTCGATCATAATCAGATATAGCTCCCCCATCCGCATGATGCTTTACTTGTCCACCCTTTTTGAAGGTGCCAGACAAGCGAGTTATCGCAACTGGTGGAGATGCAGGCTTTTTACCTTGAGGCATAGCCACAGCAGAACCCTGTTTATTAACAGCGCCCCCCGTGGCGAAGTGCTTTTTTGAAGCCTTGCCTCCGTGCTTAAAGCCACCTGCATTACCTTCCTTGACAGCGCCAGTAGTCTGCATACGCACACCAGGCTTAGTTGTGTCAGCAGGACGGTTTTCCCAATTTCCACCTTCAACAGTGTCTTTTAGGTTTAAGTCAGGAGCGGCGCTTCCACCTTTGGCAAAGTGGTGCTTACCACCATGCTTCATGTGAGCCTTACCACCGTGCTTGAATCCACCTGCGTTTGACTCTTTAACATCACCAGTACCATGTACGGAGTCGTGATGCTCGCCATCAACCATCATTGTGTTTTCATACTTTTTGGCAACATTTTCAGAAACAGTTCCACCAATAGCGTATTTACCGCCCTTGCACATAGCTTTGTGGTGCTCCATCATTTTGCGATGATGAGCAGATCCACCTTCTTTGCACTTCTCAGCGTAATGCTTAGCCATAGCCTTGTGGTGTTGCATAGATCCTTCTGGGTGACCAGAAACCTTATGAGCCTTACCACCATGCTTGAAACCGCCTGCATTGCCCTCTTTGACCATGCCAGTGCCATGAACTTTGTCATGGTGCTCACCATCATGCATTTCAGTCTGTAAGAACTTACCAGGTGCTTTTTCGTCAGTAGTTTTAGTCTCAAACTTGTCGATCCCTTTGCCCATTGCTGAGCCACCTTTTTTCAAGCCGTGATGAGCTTTACCCGCTTTCATGCTTTCATGATGCTTAAGTTCTTTCTCCATCTTAGCCATCTTAGCGTCTTCACGATGTTGCTTGGCTTTAGACTCAACCTCTCCACCGTGAGCTTTATGAGCCTTACCACCCTTTTTCATCATGGGTGAGTTCATGCCTTGCATTGCAGCGCGACGAGCGGCTAAAGCACCCATTAAAGGGTTTTTAGAAGGCATCATTCCACCACGAGCAGGCATATTCATCATGCCACCCACTGCTTTGTGCATGGATTTATGACCATGCTCTTCGTGCTCTTTCATAGACTTATGATGAGCAGAACCACCTTTTTTGAGCTTTAAAATAACTGAAGGTTCATCAGTTATCATTTTTGGCATTTGGCTAAAGCCTCCTGCACCTTTGCTTGATTTGGCCATAATTTATCTCCTTTAAGCTTGGGTATTACCAAGTAAACCAGTTGTTGTGGCATTAGGACCAACTTGGATGGCTGTCAAACCAAGAGTTAGAACCAACTTAGCGGAACCATTTAAAGTACCACCAGGCGCGTATGTACCACGCACATCGGGAGTTACAGAGGTTGATGTCAATTGAGGAACAAGACTTATACCTGAAGTAATTGTTGTACCACCTGTTGCAACGTAAGTACCCGCTAGGAAGTTAGCTTGTGTAGTAGACAACTTGCCAGTTGTACCAGTCAAATTAGTCCACCAGTAAGTCGTATTAAGCGACACACCAGTCAAAGTACCCAAAGCACCAGTCAATTGAATCAATGTTCCACTTGGCGGAGAATAAGCAACAGTTACAACGCCAGGAGTAGCCGATGTAAAGTTGGTAATTGATTGAGTGTTGTAGTTGGTTGTATTTGCGTAGTAACCATAAGTCAAAGTTCCTGAGTCGTTAGACAAAGAACCTGTGAATCTGTTACTTAGAATATACGATTCATCACTGATACGTGCAGGCAGTCCAAGAATATTTGTTGTATCAATAGATACTGCAACTGCGGTAGCAGCGGAGAAGGCAATAGAGTAAACCTGGAAAAACGCTTTACGTCCCTTGGTTTGTGTAGAAGCTACAGTACCAGACTGAATGATTTCAGTCATAGAGTTACCGTAGTAATCATAACCAGTAATTGTGATTACTGAGTTGGTCGGGCTACCAGAAGCAGTTGTACAAGCAACAGCACGGGGGTAGTCAAACTGCAATACAGTTGTACCATCAGTTCTTACGACCTGAGTTGTGCCGTTAGTTGCCGAAGCAGTTGCTAACTGTGTACCACTGTATGTTGTCGCTACTGTAGGTGTTTTTGCGGCCAAAACAGCAGCAACAGCACCCGCAACAGCAGTTGTATCGTATAAATAAACACGTCCCATAGGTCCAAAACCTACAGACATGGGGGATGGATCACCTAACGCACTATTGACGTTTGTACCAACGTAAGCTTGTGCAGAACCTAAAAATAGGTCATCTGAAAATTGGGGCATTTTATTTCCTTTTGGGCATGAACCCGTTAAGAATTTTAAAAAGGGGAAGAGATTTGACTCCCTTCCCCACTCGGTTTACATACCAGGTGTACCGAACAACGCTCTAGGATCTGTCCATCCTAGTACATAACGCTCTGTAGCCTTGTAACGCATAGAGTCAGTCTCGAAGTCACCTTCCATAGTCTTCTCTAAACGACGACGCATTAACAGCTTCATGCCTTCTGGCGCATCTGTCTGCACCCACCATGCGGTGGCTGAAGTCAAACGTGACAGAACTGCGGCACCCTCATCCAACAAGCCAATAGACTTGACGGGGTTGATGTCGTTATTAGCTGTTCCCGTGCGTAACACAGATTTGAGCAACACTTCAGCTTGGAAAATATTGCCTGGAGCCACAACCAACTGGCGTGGTACCAAACGAATTTTCTTCTGGTTATTGTCAACAGCGTTACGAATCTGAATCAACATTTGCTCTAAAGATGTCTGTGACAGCACGGCGGCGGTAGACAATTGATTAGAGAACGTACCAATTGTGATTGGATGCGCTGTGTTGATTAAAGATACGCCATCACCACCAACATATCCTGAGTTAAAGGAGTTGTTGAGGATGTTTGCGGCTAGGGTTTCCTTCGTCTCAATCAAAGATTGTGCAAGGTGTCTTGCATAAACTTGACCAATACGGATATGGTCACCGTCCTCAACGAGTGTCTTAGTCAGTGCAAAGGCAAGGCCATACACTAAATAAACATAACGCTGTAGGAATAACACTCCACCCTGTTGGTATGACACTGGTGTGCCATCAGGGAGTTGTGGTGCGGCGCCAAATCCATAAAGGACTGGCTCTTCATGGTAATTCCTTGGAATACCTTCTTGTTCACGGAAAACACGTGACCATTCGTCTTCACGAAGATCATATACGCCATCAAAACATTCGTTAAGAATAGGCTCAACGATACTTCTAAAGTCCGTACTTCGCATTGGTGCGGCCATAATTTACCCCTTATAAAGAATTCACAGATCCGAAGAACTGAGAAGCAGAGTTAACCACACGTACGATGGTATAGGAATCGCCCCAAGCATTGCCTGGCGCGGGCGAGAGGTCCACAACACGCATTTGACCCGCGGCGCTAGAACCAACATATGACGATGCACCAAGGGTACATTGTGACAATCCTGTGGTTGTAGAGCCAGAAGTTAAGTTAGTGAAGTTAAAACCTTGACCGACTGTGGTTTGAGCCATAGATCCGTCAGCTTGAATTTCATAAACAATGTTTTGATCGTTATAAAAATAAGCTACGCACGATCCAGTGATAAAACTTGTATTGGCAGGCCAATAGTTGCTTACACGGAAACGTCCTGTGGTATCAGTCCATGAAACACCCGAAAAAGCCCCAGACCAAGCGCCTGTGGTTGTAACGGGAACGATTACTCCAGAAGAGTAAAGTACTGGTTGTCCCTTCAAAATATTTGAAGAATAACCAGAAGTGATGCCTCCTGCTAACGCCTGAGCACGATCCAAGCCGGAGGGATGGAACGAAGGGCGTAAACCGAAAGCTTGCAATGTACTAGACATGAAAACTCCTTTTTTAAACTTGCCTACCCTGAAAATACGGGTGCGGAAAGCGGTTCATCAATGTTGCCAATACCGTCACCTTCGATTCGGCCTAATGACTTGCCGTTACTGTCTCTTCCCACTGAAGACTCTGCCTGTTGACGAATTTTATTCGCCTCCTCTAGCGGAGCATCATGATGGAAATGTGTCATCGCATCTTGATACACATCCATTGGTAGCTTAAACAGCAACATTTCATTACAAGCTATATAGCCTACAAACTCACCTGCTTTGACTTTGTTGTTTTCATATCCTGGTACCTCTTCGGCTTTCACTGGTACGTACCCAATACGAATTCTTTTGTCAATGCTGTCATATGAATTAGTTGTAGACAACCAACACAAATGCCAACCAGGGATCTTAGGGACATCTGGCAATGCTCTTTGTGTCCACTCATCACTCCACATCTTGCGACGTTCCTGCGTTGAGACGAACTTTTCTTCTGGTGCCTGACGGGATTCATCTTGCTGAGCACGATTCTGTCTACCGCCTGCATCTAAAGATTTTTTTAAACGTGATTCCATAATTAGTTACTCCTTGTTAAACGGGCTTCTGATGCGTATCGCTTGATCATTTTTGTGCGTTTTACTGGGTCATCCCAGAATCCCGCATCCTTCATAGCTCTTACCTGTTCAGGAGTAAGAGTATAAGAATTTCGGCCTGCGCCTGCCGAAGATGATTCGCGTCCGCTACTTGCTACCACGTTTCTTGGTCGCTGTCTAACTACAGGTTCATCGTCTGTATCTGTATTGTATCTATGCGGTAGACGCCTTTGCAAGCGATTATCTAATTCTTCCCAATATTCTTGCCTAGTTGGGTCCCAACCCTCTTCCACAAGACGTTTATCAATGACTTTAGCTATTTCGCTATCCTCGTCTGGGGCGTCTGGTCGATACCAACTATTACGCTCCATCCACTCTGAGGCATTGCGCTGTAAGCGTGGGTCTGGAATGTTTTGTTTTTGTGCAGGTTGTTGTGAGGCTTGCTTTTTCAAGTTTTTCAAGGCATCCAACTGTTGGCGTGTCTCATAAAGTAAATCTTGAGCCTTCGCCATTGCCTCCCCATCACTGGAGCTTGTTGCCTCTGTTATCTTGAGACGAGCGTATTGAAGCCTAAGTTCTTGGTCTTCAATTGCCTTATCAACCCGAGCTATTTCTGCGCCGTGAGTCTTACGCTCAACCTGAGATAGGCGTTGCATTAACTCTTCGTTTTGTCGCTTAAGTTGCTGAAGTTGGACATCCTTCTCGGCGTTGTCTTGTTTAGCCCTTTGGCGACGCATTTTTCTGCGGTTAATCTTTTCCTGACGCACTTCATCTGTGTCGTCTGGGTGATCATCGTCGTGGGATGCTTTTTGTTTAGGCTCCTTGATTTCGTCAATAGACTCATCTTGGGGTGCCATGCTTTCGGGTAGGTCAAAGACCACCGAACCATCAACTTCCTCTTTAACTTTTATCTCTTCTTCTGGTTTTTCTATTACTTCAGTCATGCTTTTCCCTCTTTACGGTAATCTTGCACGTTTTACACATATTCCGCCATTGCTAACGGATCGCCTTTAACCCTAGATATGACTTCATGATCGTTTAGCACCATAAATAGCGCCTTATCCTCATTCTTGTCTTCTCCAGGAACTGGAACCTCCCATCTATCCCCACCCCATTTAGGAACGCGAATAAAATCTCCCACCTTTACCCATGAACCTTCAGGCCAAGAAGCCATCGTGTCACGGTTACGGTAGGCCAATGGGCCAATAGCCAATACTTTTGCAACCATGTTTGCCCATTTTTCGGTTTCTCGAGTTTCCTCGGCCAAAATAATGCCAGACGCAGTCATTTTTTTCTTAGTTCTTCTAAGTTGTACCAATACTCGTGCTCCCAAAGGCTCTACACCAGGTTCTACCTCTGGAAAAGCCCATGCCAAGTCAATATCACTCATTATTTTTCTTCCTCTTCTAATTTTTGTTCAATTAAATCCAAGACTTTTTGTAGTCCCATGTTCATCCCAACCATACGTTGATAAGATTCCCAATTGATAGCGTTACCATTTGCCAATGAAACTGCCATATCAAGTTGTTCTGTCTTAATTTCGCTGATTAGATCTCCGATGAACTTACTCATTTCTTCTTTTTAGCTTGCTCTAATGGGCTTTTCTTGCCTTCAGATCCACCCTTGGGTGTATAACTTGTCCCATCAAGCTTTTCGCCTTGCGCTATACGCTTGTGTTGGGGCACATCAATACCCTTTTGCTCATTTTCACTGGCCATAATCACCTCCTAAGTGTCGTTGTGCTTCATTTTGAAGCGAAATTGCAGTGTCATACTGCTCTTGCTGAAGCTTGGCGGCGTCCCTTGTCAGTTGCGCCGAAGCTATTCGCTCTTTAGTCAGATTGTCAGTAGAGTTGATGGCTATGTCCAACTCCCTCTGACTCTGTACATTTTGTTTTTCATTTGCCAATTTGGCCTGTGCAATCTGAGTTGTAGCTTGCATTTGCTGACCCTTGAGCGCCATTTCTTGCTTATCACGCTCAGTTCTACGTTGTGTCTCGGCCATTGATGTCTGAATAAGCGCCTGTGCATCTGCATCAGGTTGTTGCGCCTGTTGTTGTGCTTGTTGCCTTAGTTCTATCAAATGTTGGAAATCAGGCATCAGTTGGGCAAAGATCTTGTTTTGTAAATCCATTCCCACGTGCTGAGATGCCAAAGCAAAAATCTTGTCAATCTGCGCCGTAAATTTAGGATCTTGGTATTGAATAGATTGTTTCTTGTCGTCCTTATTTGCATAACCATTCATCTGCTGTAAATACCACATAGTCATGTGTTGCTTTAAATGGTCAATCATAGGTATGACCAACCCATTAGCAATAATAGGATTGGCACCTAATAATGGGTTTTGCATAAAATCAAAGTGCGTTTGAATGTGAGCCAAGTGGTCTTGCTCAGGGTATGCGTTAGCCGCTTGACCCAGTGACATGGCCACATTCTCATCCGCGGGGTTTTGTTTCTTAGGCTCGGCCTCTTCAACCATTAACTCATTGAGTCCTGGTACTTTCATCTGTTTCATAAAACGCTCAATCACAACCTTTTGATTGAACTGTGCAGGGTATTTGTCCATCAATGCCATAACAGCCTGAGATTGCGCCATCCTTTGCGTTTCAGAGAAAATATGTGGGTCTGAAACCGGCACTATATCTGTGTTGCGCTCAAAGTCTTCTTTGGATATTTCCAAATCTTTGACAATCTCGCCTTTCCTTTGGTCATCTAGATACCAACGGTTAAGTCTGCCAAGAATTTTTAGGACCCTAGCTTGAGATTGATGCAACCTAGCGTGGATGGCTGAGAATACGGCAGATCCTTGCTCAATAAGGGCTTGTGTGGTACCTACAGGCGCTTGCGCTGTGACGTCAGCTATCTTCTCCTCAGCAGTGGTTATAACTCCCTTAGCCGCGTTATCTAACCATCCAAGCAACTCAAACAAAACAGGGCTAGGAGGATTAAAAGGCATAGGCATAGCAATTTGCCTGATATCGTTGATACCTGGACCTGCTTCAATCTCCGCAACCTGCGTAACCTCGACCTGTTGAGATTGACCACTAACCTTAGCACCCTTAAGCTTAAGCATAGTAGCAGAGTTGTTGATATGTGCAGTATCGAGTAAAGCGCGTAAAGCACCAGTAAGAGCGGCGCTAAGGCCACCGATGAGATGAGGGAGGCCAACTGCATAGGCTCCTCTCCACGGAATGAACTTAAATTCCACCACCCAGTCAAGCTTGGTTTTTGTTTCATCGCCGTCCTCCCAGTTTCTGTATAAACCAACAACCTCGTGGTCTAGTGCGTCAATCATTAATATGTAAGGTGCCATATCCCCATCTGTATATTTATCGTCTTCAAACTCTAACCATACATATGAATGATAAAAACGTCTAACTCCATCTTCGTTGTCCTCATAGCGCTTGCCTTCAATCTTGTTGTTGGCTTTTTGTGGACCAGTAAGCTCTGGCTCCATTGTGGCACGTATTAAATTAACATCACGATACATACCAGACTTGATGCGCTTTTTAACTTCCCACTCTGTAATTTCGTGTACTTCTGTAGCCCGTTGAGCAGTGTAGAAGTTGGACGCAGCGAACGGTACAATAACTCTATCAATTGGCAAGAACTCTACGCAAGGGCGTTTTTTATCGTCGTCATACCACATCTTGAAGTATTGGGAACCACCAAGAGGAAGTTGGGTCAATAACTGCTCTTGTTCGTCGCGGAACTCCTCAATCTGCTCAGTGATCTGCCAATTCATAAACTCTACCTTACGCTCCGCACGTTCGGTTTTGGCTTTATCAACATCACCTAATATTTTTGTCTTCACTGGCCCATCAGGTGGAAACATTTCTTTAATGGCTCTGGCCGCAAAGTCTACGCAAGACTCAGCCATCACAGGATGAACTACCTTGGAAGCCCCAAAGAACGTCGCACCGCCTGGTGAATCATTGCCCATGCCAGTACGCCTAATACCATCTTCATATTGTTTGTCTCTTAGTTTTCGCGCTTCCTTATCTTTTTCAATAAGGTCTGCATACTCAAGCGCCAATCCTTTAACATCAAATACCTCGGCCAAGTTTTCGTAGAACTTCTTGTCCTCCGATGGTCCTTTAAAGTCTGGGTCATGAACAATAACAGAACCATCAGCCAGTTCCTCAAGTTCCATATCCTCTGGAGGCATACCAAATTCAACCGAGCCGTCTTCGTTCTCAGTCATTTCCATGCCGTCAATGTTACGGCCATAGTCTTGTTCAATGGGCATTTGTGTTGCCATGTTTATCCTCTTGTACTTAATTCGTGACGCATTATTTCTATGTTGTCAGTTATTTGAACATTGGCTTTTTTATTTGCCTTTTTAGCTTTAACCCTACCACCCTTTTTCTGACCAGTATATTTTTTAATTAAGTCGTTGTATTGTCCGACTTCATTTAAATATTGGTCATCAACCAATTGGTGAGGAAATACTTTTTGTATGGTTCCAGTAAAGTCAGTAGGATTCTTAGTCGATCTAACGTGTTGAGTAGCATCTGGAAATGTAATTTCAAATGGTGCAGGAGGGGTCTGTGGCTGCAATGCTAATCCTTGAATGCCTTTGTTATAAGTATTGTGATTAGCCGTGTCTGTTAATTCAGCGCCCGGAACCATCTTACCCGCAGACAATCCAGTTAAATTAACCTCCATGTTACGCAGTGCAGGCTCTGTAATGGCCCATTGAATATCCAATCCATTTGGCAATCCATGAGCACTGGTAATGTCAGGAGTTTTCATCCTACTGTTGTACCATTTACGTAACTCTGGATCTTCTTGCATAGCTTTGTATGCGCTTTCTGGATCAGCTATACCAGGCCAATGCGGAAAATTAATGTGCTCATACTCACCAGTCTTAGCATTTTTCTTAACATAGCCATTAGCAATGATGTTATCAAAGCTATACATCTGTTCTGGTTTCATCTTTGACAAATCAGTAGCACGAAGGTTTGCATCTGCTAAATGCATAGCAAAGTTGTTAGCTACTGGACCCATACCCAAATGCTGACCAATGACACGGCTTGGTTCGTAATAACCCGCTAATCTTGTAATCTTATCTTGCGCCATTTGAGCGGGATCTTCACCAGAGGCCCAAAATAATGGATGCTCAAGCGACATTTTGCCGAGTCCATATTTTGAACCACCTTCCTGTATAGAGTTGATGTCTTCTATATCTCCTGCATGACGCAAGATTGAATCAGAAATAGTTTGGTCTCCAGGAATAGCTACATTCACATCGCCAATTTGTGGTGTATATGCGTCTGCCTTTTGAGCGGTTCCAGTTGGTTGTATCTGATACGGAAGGCCCTTAAGCCTTTCGCTCTCCCTCATTGATCTTCCTGCAAGATTAACCGTCTTAGTCGAGTTCTCAGGCCTGACGTGCTCACCAATCATCTGCTTGGCAACTCGCGTAGCAATTTTGTCAATATCTTCTAAAGTTTTTGGAGTAGATCTTGGTATGCTCAAAGGAACAGCAGGTACTTTCTCGGCCTTGGTTATAAATTGACCAACTTTCTTGAGAACATTATTAGTTAATGATCCACCGCCTGCCATATGAACCTCATGCCTCATCATGTCCAAATCGTCTGTTACGTGGACTTTACCGCCCCTTTGATAGTTTGGCATAAACTCTAAAGGATTGAGTGTGACAGACCCGTTAGCAAGCTTTAAAGATGGGTTTATGAAGCCTGGGTGTTTTACTTGTCCACCATCTGCATAGGCAGGTAAACTTTCTGTGGCTACGTTTTGTTTCATCTCTGGTGTGAATTCCATGTAATGAAGAGGAGTAGAGTTTAGTTCTCTAGCTTTTATGTTTGCTTCTTGTTGCGTTGGATGGCTTGAAATTATGTTGTCATTACCATCCATGACATTAAAACTATCGCCCTCGATTGTTCTGTTTGCGTAATGTTTACCACTATTTAATACTGGTAACTCATTAAGCTTCATCTCAGCGCCGTATGGCTTACCAATGTCGTTGAAGGTGTTGGGGATGCGCTTGTCGTATGCGGCTTTCATGCCCTCGCCACCAATATTCAAATCTTGATTTGCTAACTCTCTCCAACGATTGCCATCAAATCCACTATTTTCACTTACATCAAAAGGCTTGGATTCAAGCAGTTTACTAGCGGCTTCCTTCCCAATGTAATCAGGTAATTCATGTGGATTAATATCTTCATCAATTACTTTATTTCCACGATGATCAAAAGCTTGTAGCTTCCCCGCTGTTGGCTCTCCATGTAAATGCTCACCAAACTTACCAGTTCCAGAAGCAGTGTCAACATAAATAAGCTTGTTTATTTGCTTAGCCAAGCTATATCTATCTGCCTGCTCTTTCCCGGGGGTCAATGCTATTGCGTCATACCCATTGTCAATGGCGTGTTTGACTAAGTCCTTGCTGACCATGTGCTCCCAATTATTTTTGAATGGAGCGTCTGGTACTGCATTTATATTTTGTCTTGTCAAATGATCAAGATCATACATCTGACTATTTAATTCAAGCAATTTAGGCGTTATTCCATTTGCTTCTTCCATCAAACTTTCAAATTTTAGTCCTGCCTCTGGCTCTCTTAAAGCTTGCTCATGCAAAATTCTTCTGCGCTTGTTAAGATCATCAAATGTTTGTTTTAGTTCTTTTAATTGCTCTATTTTTGCTTCTGGATTTGAGTCCTTATAACCATACTTACGTCCATCCTGATGCCAATCAGATTGAATCTCCTCAACATGTAAGATTTTCTTGCCATCAGGTGTTCTACGGTCAACTGTTCGAGCACTAGCTAATACATTAGGCTCAGCACCGAAATGATGTTCATTTGCCACAAAAGGTGGTTGTCCTTCTGGCTCATACTTGTACAAATGCTCCTGATAATTATTACCACCAGGAAGCTTAAAACCCTCATGGTGTGTCTGATTCTCATCTATCTCATGATTTTCAATATGAGATTCAGCATCCTCTCTCGATGGGAATGGATGGGCTGTGACTGGTTCACCATTGCTATCGACAACCCAGTGTTTGTCGTCTAGTATGCTATCAGGATTGTGTTTAATAATCTGTAAAGGTTCTGCGTCATTACTCAATATTTTTTTATATACTTTTGGCACAGGACGTTTAGCAAGTTCAGCTTGGAACTCATCCTTAGTCATCTTAGGCAGATCGTTGATCTCGTGCAAGTTTCTGTCTGCCAGTTCAGCCTTCTTTACGCCGGGCTTCTTGCTAAGCTCAATGATAAACTCTTTGCCCGTACCCTTACTCCTTGGCAACTCAGCCGCGGTCTTATCCACAGCAGAGAATAGTTTTGATACTCCTTTGCCAATCATCTTGTCCACAATCCCACCGCCTGCAAATCCTTTGGGGCTATCCTTCATCTGGATCTCATGGCGCATCATATCCAAGTCATTAGCAACATGAACCTTACGCTTGACCCTTCCACCTTTAGCTAAACCCTGTGGATTATTAGGAGTTACTGTTGGCTGTACAGTAGGAACATCTCCTACTTTGTTACGAAGCTCATCAATTTTTCCAAGATTATATAGTTGAGTCTTTAATGGATCACCTTCACCATGTTCTTCTGGATTATTTAATACTTTTTTTATTTCATTAAAATGGTAAGGAAATTCTGGATGAATTGATTGCAACGATCTACGCTCAAGCTCATTCATCTCTTGTTGAGTATAAACTGGCTCATTAGTTGAAAACTCTTTGCTAAGAGCATCATTAAATTCTCTAGTTGCTTGACGATGAGGTTCAAATGCAGGATGAGTATCTAAAAAATCGTTTGCGTTTTTAACCATTGACTCAATATGAGGAGCAACTTGTTGGTGTAAAACATTTTCTTCGTCTTTAGTTAAATAATCTGGTACTTTTAAACCAATACTTTCTCCCAATTTTTTTAACTCAGGATGAGTATCAACAAATCCAGAGTTCTGTATATCTCCCTTAATAGGAAAGCCAGTAGTACGTTGGAAGTTCTGTACCATTGGAATGTACTTATCTACAGGCTTTTTGTTGCCTTTACCTTTAATCTGAACAATGTCGTCTGGCTGTGGTGGAACACCCGCTTCTTTTAACGCTTGAATCGTATGCTCATCTGTCAAATTTTGAATGTCAGGATTGCGTTGTCTCCATTCACGAACATATTGACCGTATTGTGCTTTTGTACTCTGTGGTAACATGGCAAACGCTTCACCACTAACTGGATATGGATTTGGCTTAGTTTCAATTGTTACATGAGGCTCACCCTTAGCATCCCTCAAGCTAAATATGCGTGAACGTCCTTCTAATACGTCAGGACAATAGCCACCAACACAGTGACCCATTGTGTCGCCTTCATACTGTAGGGCATCAGATAGTTTTTGATATGCATTTTCACTGTGTGTTTTTTCTGTGGCATTTTTTAATGCCTCTTCAGGAGTTGCGTAAAACAATCCTTTATCGCCAGAGATAATGTCGCCATGTGGCCCTTTAACGAACCAAGGCGTGTTTTGAAAATCCGCCCTATCATCTTTTGTCACCGTGTAACCTTCGGGTAACTTATATCCCTCTGGCATTTTTTCAGGTGCCAACTCAATCCATTTGTGACCAGATGGGTATTCTTTGACTACGGGCATACTTTCAGTCTGCTTAATGGCAGTCTCAGCCATCTTCTTAGCCATATCCTCGTTGTACTCATGCGCTCTACGAACCGCTCTATCAATGCTGTAGTTCTTTAGATCTTCTGGTTGTATTCGACCGTTTGCCAAATCCTCTTTAAGTACATCCATTAAATGATCAAATCCTAAAGTTTCCAAATCAAAAGCATGATGTACTGTATCTTCTGGATTCTTTTTAAGTAACCAAGGATTTTCATGAACAGGACCAATTTCAGTTTTAACAAAAGGATCTTTTTCTAGTATTTTATTAAATGTTAAACCTTCACCACCAAACGGTTTATCACCTGCCACTTCTTTAACTTGGTTCATGTAATGATTTGCCTCTTCCTCATTCTTAAACGATTGAGCAGGCAAAGAACCACCTCTTACTTGATATCTATTCTCATTTAAATATTCTTTAACCGGGACATTATTAATTGATTTATCAGTTAATTTTTCCCATTTCTTACCAAGTTCTGTAGTAGCAAATCCTTTCTCTGGTAAATTTGCTTCTCTTCTTTTGTTATAAATAAGTGGCCCAGAAATATGGCTATCATCAATTGGAGCGTGTATTATTCCTTGGTCAGCCAACTTACGTATTGGGTCGTGCTCAGTACCCATTTCATTTTTAACGTAATTGGTTAGATTTTTGTCAATCCATTTGTTAACGGCAATCTCATTATTGTGCTCACGCAAACGACGAATCGATCTTTCTTGCAATGGATCAGTTGGGTCTTTTGCCGACTGCTCAAATCCTTCAAAAAGCGATGGACTAATTAATCTGTTTTCGGACTTCAATCCTTTTAAAAATCCTTCAGGGCTATGATTCAACCAACTACCACCCTTGGGCTTGACAGCGAACATAGCCATCTGTGGCTCAGCAAATGAACCAGGCATTAACTTCTGGCCTGTAGCAACCCTGTCTGCAATCTCTTGCCCAACCATCTTGGCGCCTTTTACCGCCGCCTCACCCGCTCCAGGGATAACAGCAAAGCTACCACCGAAGTCAGCCATCTTGTTGAGGTTAGAGTTGGGATCTTTGGCTAAGTCAGGTATCAAGCCCTTGATGTCCTCAGAGCCTCCAGGAATAGTGCCTGGCTCATACCCTTCAAACTTCCTGCGACGGACGTCACGTGCCATGTTATGCAAACCAATGGCTGTGTTAGCCATGTCAACAGGCAATCCTGCTGTAGTTGCAACAGCACTGCGTCCACCAGAGTAGATCATGTCGAGCAATGCTCTGGCAGGTATGCCCATGCCAATTGCATCTGCTTTGATTTGTTCAAGTGTCAGGGGTTTGTTTGCTTTAGGATTGGGCATAGCACCTCGCAATATTACACATGAGTGTACCCTTGCTACACATACTTAATCAACCAAAGGTGGGGCGAACCACATAAAGCAGTGTTTTCCATTTTCAAATAATGACGATATATCAATAAAAGTACTGGCGCTAACCCAATATTTCGCCCCTTCATGATCATACATCAGATCATTGAGCATATGGATTACCCCTTTGAACTGGATTGGCATCAATTAAATCTTCTGGGTCATAGTCGTCTCTAGGCGGAGGATCTATGTTTAAGAACCCTGCATCCCTCAACCACCTAAGAGCCTGTGTGAGCGCATCAACGTAATCATCATGTGTTGCATCAGGAAAAGCACAAATCTGGCTTATGGCGCCTTCTGCCCAGTCTCTGACGTATCCCTTGTTAACACTAGACTCAGGCACCCAGACTCTTCCTGCCCGTATGATATTGGCCACAATTGAAAGCCTCTGAACCTTATCTGCTTTACCAGGGTTATAGCTTTCGACAGGAAGTTGAGCACGTTGTAAGTCTTGTATAAGACTGATACCCGCGCTCTTATCCTCTACCAGAATCATTTCTATGCGCTTTTTGTCTTTGCCTTCACCATACACCACCTCGAACTCATCCATAACCCTTGGCTTGAGGTCTGGATACTGTAAGCGATCTTGCCACGCATCTAATATAAGCACACTCATTGGAGCGTCTAATGGCTTAAACACACCAAATACCAAGCAAGCAGTAGGATCGTTTTGTGACTTGTCTGTATAAGCACAGTCCAAACTCATGCAGATAAACTCTAGCTTAGGTAAAGGCATAACATCGCCCTGAGAATTAAACGCAGGCCAGAGCTTGAACCACTTACGCTTAACAATACCTGTTAATTCAGGATCTAATATCTCAGCCAACACTTCCTGTCTGTAAAGTGCAGAATCAGGGTCATACTGCTCGATTTGTTTCTTAAAGTTAGCCGATAGGTTATCAATGTTGGCGTAGGTGGATGCAGTGGTCAGAGATACATCCTGTCCATTTCGACCCACCAACTCGACTATTAAATCTTTAGGCTTAGGCGTTGTCGTACACATAAGTTGTGTTTTGTTGCCTAGTCGGATCGAAAAGCTCAGCAGATCCCAAGCTTCTTGGAGGTAATCCCAAGCAGCCAACTCATCGAGCCATCCACCATGAAACTGTGGGCCGCGGAACCGCTCAGGCTCCGAGGCGGGGATGCCTTTAATAATAGAGCCGTTGATCAGGGTTATCTCATTATCGTCCTTGAGGTGCTTTTTAATGAGAATCTGGGGTATGACATTAACCAAGCCAGAGTCACCCATGAAGCAGACGTCTTTTAGGTCTGAGTGCGTTGGAGCGCCAACCAACCATCTAGTCTTGGGCTTGCTCCATGCTTGCCACCAAAGCCACTCCGCCGCCAGTCTGGTCTTCCCCGCCCCCCGTCCCCCGAGCACTAAAGCAATTGACCAGTCCCAACTCTCAGGCACTTGGTGAGCATGGGCTATTGATAGCCATTTGATCCTCGATGCGTAGGCAAGTTGATCCTCTGGCGGTAATACAGCAAAGTGAGCCTTGACCTCTGGAGAGGTAAGTATCTCAATAACCTCGTCAATCTCCTGCGTTTGCACTTTGTTTCTTAAGCATAAGGTGTTCAACAACAGTGTTCATTGCGTCCTTGGCGGTCACAATAATTTCAGACTGCATGGGGTTTTCCCTATCGCCGGCGATTATCGTCCTGTCGCCGTACTTCTTGGGGTTCCACTTAGCTAGGAGCTTTAGCTTGATCTCAGCCCTCATCTTGACCAGTTGGACATACCCTGGGTCAACCCTTCCTCCACCCTCGGTAAGTATTCTTTCGGGTTCTTGGCTAATCTCATTGAGGATGTCCTCAGCTATGGCATCCCCTCCTTGATCACGTGCGTGTGCGATGGCTCCCGATAAATTAGGGTCTTTATGCATCCACTCATAGATCTTCTGCCAGGCAGGCATATGATCATCTCTACATATTTGTCTTAGTGGCTCCCCATTACTTAGCCTTTGACAGATCTCATCTGCTAGTTGAGGCGTGTATTTTGATGGGCGGCCAATCTTCTTCTTTTGTGGGGCGGTTACGTTATCCATATTATTCCAATGTCGAACCTTTGATAATCTTTATTATATTCTATCCTGCCATTAAACGTCTTTCCATCTGCTTTATAGTGGACTTTAGCTGTGTGTTTTCGGTTTTTAGGGCAATTACTTTGGCGTCCAGATACTTGAGCCTTGAGCTTACATAGTCCAAATAATCGCTAACCTCCACAAACGTAGCCTCTGGCTTTGTCGGCTCGTCCATTAACTTTTTTGGCGCCAATTGTTTCTTTGTAACCATTGTTAACTTTCAGTTAAAATTTAACATTTCGGCCAAATCATCAGAAAATCTTTTGTTAGCAACAAAGTACATAACGGGCTGTTGAGCATCTGGCATATGTAATTTTACTATAACCGTAGGCTCATTGAGCAAGTTTTGAAAACCTTTTGCTCCAGTTTCAGTCTCAAATATTCCACCAATTACATCTAATTCATTCATTATTTTTCTCCTTCAATGCCTGTTCTACTGCTTTTATAACGTCAATCAAAGGTCTATGAGCACTTAACTGCCACTCCGCTATTGCTTTCATTTCATCATCAGTCAACCCTACCCATTCTCGTGGATTCAATTGATCCGCCATATCCAACATACAACTTAAACAAGTTGGGCAAAATGACATAGGTAAAATTCCAAAATTACCTTGTATCCCACCCTCGGCGTCTGTATATTCACACGAACAAGCCGTGCATTTGTGCATTTCTTCTTCAATCATGCGCTTCCTTGTTTGACTTGACTTCAAAGTCAAACCACTCGTGTAGCTCGTTGATCACCTCATTAAAAATTGACTCGTTGATATCAGATTCACTAGGGATGGTGTTATGCTTGTATGCTCTTTTATGACCAAGTATCACCCCATCAAGTACGCACTTTTCGAGCAGTAATGTAAATTTTGGTGTCATGTGTTCTTCTCCTTTAACTTAGCTTCTATTTCTTTTGCAAAGTCATGTGTCCACGCTCCATAAATGATTCGCCATTCATCACAAATTGGGTTTAAATCTTCCTCAGTCAAGCCTACCCATTCTTTAGTTTGTGGTGTGGTGTAGAGAGGTTTACAAGATTCATTTATTTTTGTGCAAATCATGTTTCCTTTACTGTCTATCCATCCCACAGGCTCACCATGCTCTTGCTTTTCTGATTCTGTAGTCGAAGGTACATAATGTGGATAGGGTTCATTTACTAACTCAACGCCTTGCCCAGTCTCATATGCCTTTACAGCTTCTACATTCCATTTTGTCTTAATCATTTTTGTCCTTTTGATGTTCTATAAATGCTCTCTTAATAATTTCTATGGCATTATGATATACATCAGCAACTGTAACCATGCACATCACGCCTGTATTTTTATAAGTCATTCTTGTCCTCATGGATAGCTTTTATATTCAAAGACAACTTCAACTGGCTCGTAGGTTGCCTCAAAGATGTCAGGCTTGCACGGGTAGTGTTCACCCTTTACGCCAGTGATAATCCAGTCGCCAGGTGTGACTATATGCCCACCTTCAATCGTTTCAATCCAACCCCATCCATGTTTTTCTGGGTCGTGATTAAAAAATTTTTTGACACAATCATGGTCGCCGTCTTTAAACCATTGTTTTGCCTCTATCACCACGGGTTTTTTTCTAAACTTCATGCTTGCCCCCTGTTAGCAATAATTATTTCCATAGTTTTTCTTTGTGCTTCGTACAAAGGCTTTGCACAATCTTTGCATAGTTGGGCATTTAATCCTTGCCAATGAAATGAAAACATTCTGTGTGTTTTTGGAAATTCCGTACTTGGGTAATCACTACATTCATAAACTTCTGTATCAAGCGTTTTATTACACCCGTCACAAATGTGTTCGTAGGTTAGCTTAATCATTCTTGTCCCCTTGCTTTTATCATTTCATCTGCAAGAGCATAGGCGCTTTTTGCAGTTTCTTTATCATCCAATCCTTCATACAAAATGCTTTGCATAGCCTTAGCCGCAAAGTAATCCCGTAATGTCATACCTTTAAATGGTTCACCCCATCCATTAAAACCTTCGTTTGGGAATGCTGGTTCATTCATTCTTGTCCCCTTGCTCTGATTTTGTCCGCAATAAGTTCAGAATAATTACGCTCTAACCCGTCAGCATATTCGTCAGCAATCTTGGCGCACTCCTCTCGTTCATCTTCAACTAAGGCATCAACAATAGTGCGTACCATACCTTCGCTAAAGTGTTCCAAAAGTATTTGTACCGCTGTATCTTTAATCATTCTTGTCCCCTTGCTCTGATGGCGTTTGAATCGCTTGTCAATGAATATGAATCATGTAATTGCCGAAGTACAGCGCAAAACTTCTCACGTTCTTTTTCTGCTATTAGTTTTGCAAACTCCATTACATCAAAAATCCATAGTTCATTGTCATAATATTGACTATCAATAATTCCTAGTAAATCAGTTTTTTTAACTAATCTAATTATTTCTTCTTTAGTCATTCTTTTCACCTTTGAACATGTTTTTATCTACCCACTTAAGCTCATCTGATAGCTGTAAAAACTTATCAGGAGCTACAGCCTCCCACTTTATTCCTAAGCTTGTGTTGGTTATCTTGACAACTCCTACACCAGTAATAAGTGCGCTTGTGAATGCCGAATCAAATATCTCATTCATATCTTTATCTTGCGTCATTTTTGCCCCCTTGCACGAATAGCTTGAGCACAAATTAACTCAACCCTTAATGTGTAGTAATCGCTTATGCTATCCATAGCATCACATATCTTTGCACACTCCTCACGTTCATGCGCCACTAGATTGTCAATAATCGTACGCACCATGCCTTCGGTAAAATATTCGCTCAGTAATTCAATTACTTCATCTTTAGTCATTTACGCTCCCTAAATCCTGGGCACCTCTGTAACATAAACACAAATGCCTTAGGAACATGATCTTTAGGGTTTGTACTTACCTGAGCTTTGATTGCATTAGAACATTGCCACCCATTAGACGACTTTCCTATGTGGGCGCATTCGACACACATAATCATGTCCAGTTCCTCTCTGTCGCGTTTAAGTAGGGTATCTATCAACTCGTCACAGTTACGCAGTTTGGCGAAGATCTGGTGCCTTTTAGACGCCCTATCAATCTCCTCGTCCGTCATTGCATCTATAGAAAGTTCATTTGCCATCATCTTCTTTCTCATTTAACGCCCCTAGTGATACTATAACTATAGTACACACTAAAGCAAATATAAAAAATACAAATATTAAATCCAAAAAGAATAATAAAGTATCAATCATTTGGCCACCATAATTCTTTGTTGTTTGCCAGACCGACCAGGTCTAGTACCATCTTTTATCTCTATAAGATTTTTTCGCAATAAAGCTGAGTATCTAGCAGTAATACTACTGTAAGGATACATGGGGAACATAGCCAATATTTCATCTGATATACAGCCCATGCCCCCAAACTTTTTAATCGACTCATACACCAATTTTTCAAGCCGACTAGTATTTACCCTTTCGCCTGCATCTTTGGACGTTTGTGGGCTGTCTTTTCGGCTTAATTTTTTAGGATCTGTACCAAAGAAAGACAATTCCATTTGAGTCATTTGAGTCTCCTAATGTACAAAATAATTTCAACAACATCTTTAAATTTGTTATCAGTCATCTCGTTGATGGATTCAACTGCCGCTCTAAGTCCTTGCTGATAGCCATCTTTCCACTGCTCAAGTGGATCCAGTTGGCGCTCAATCTTTGTTATCTCTGCTTTAATTTCATCTTGTGTCATTTAAATCTCCTTATACCCCCGAAGGGGCTTTGGTTTAACGTGCTGTAACTCTTACGCCAAATACTGCTGTGACCTTGGTGTGCTTTGCAACCAACTCAGTGGGAACTTGGAGTTCAGCCAATAAAGATTTGTAATCAACTGTGTTACGGTTTGTTTCTGTGTATGTGGCTTTGAACAATGTACCTTCAACAACTTTATCTCCGCCTGCTGATGCGCTGTCTTTGATCTGGTCTTTGATTGCGTCAGCCTTAGCTGTGAGTTCTGCAATACGTGCAAGTAATTCGCCGAGTGTGTCTACTGAGGAGAAGGGGATGTTTGCGTTTGTCATTTTGTTTTCCTTTTAAAGTTAAATATCGGTAACCGATATGCGTATCTTAACTTAAAGTTAATGCTTAAACCGTCCAAAAACAAAATAAATGTTAGGACAAACCCTAATTACGTAAAAATACTTGCATCAAGTTAGAGATGGTGTTGTTCAAAGCAGACAACTCGTCCATTTTCATGACTTTCCACATATGTTGACGACCGTGAATACCGTTATGACTCCCCTGATGGCAGTCCTTACACAGAGGGATGCAAGTATATGTCTGGCCTTGCTTGATATGGTGGGCGTCACTTGGTCCTTCCTGTTCACACACTACACAGGGAAGGGTCTTGATCATCCCCAAATAGTCTCGTTCAGCCTTTGTCAGCTTGCTGTTCATAGGGTGGCTTTGTCTATTGTGCGGTTAGAGGCCTCCTGAGACCTCCATACGGCGATTCTTTCTTGCGCCGCTACCATCAGCCACTTGAGCCTTTCCTCTTCGTGTACGGCCTCTTGAAGGGCTTTTAGGTGGCTTTTATATGTAGGGTCAGCATAAGCCTCACGCTCTTGCATAACGGCGGTCTTATGTCCTAATCTCTCGGCCGATATCATACATTCAGCTTTAATCGTTTTTCTCATCTCCTCCATCATGACTCGGTTGGATTTAGCAACTGCATATGGCTTACTCTGCTCGATCAAAAAGTCAACGGCTTCTTGTGGGTCAATTAATTTGCGTTTTTTCATTTTCCAACCCTATAAAATCTTACCTCTCCCATCAAGCTTGGATATTTCATGTGATCCATAGATCCTGGCCTTCCCTCAAACGGTTTGAGTTCAAGTCCTGCGTAAGTTCCAACTAAATTAGATATTCGATCTACTTTTGGTTTGCGGATCTTTACTGGACCCATAGATATATATTTTTGCTCTCCGGCTTTCGTAACAACCAAATGAGGATGAAAATCTGTTCTATTTTCTTTTACGACAAATCCATCAAATATTAGTGGAGAAATAATAAACTCTTCAAGTCTTAAAATAGATTCTTTGTAATTGATTTCTTTTCTAAGATCTTGAGCGGTTAGACCCGATAAATATATTCTCTCAAGAGCCATATGTATTTTTGATCCAGTCGTGTATTTACTAATCATCTTGGTTTATCTCCACAATTAATTTGCCTGGTTTTTTTCCTTCAGTCCAATTAATTTCAATTGGCCGAAAGAATTTATCATTAACTTGTAACGCATCAGCAAAACCATCAAGCAAAGACTTACTCGCACTCAAGCAATTGTCTATGTCTCTGTGTCTTTTATCTGGCATTACAAATGTTAACTTTAACTTAATGTTACCACCATTCCAAGTCCAATTTCTTTTTTCTTGTTTGGTTAAATAAAATCCTGTCTCACGACAATCACCTTTTAGCTTATACAGTTTTGCCCATGCGTGACCATGCATACGATTAGGAAATAATTCTTTTGGTGGGAATGGTAGTTCTACTTTCAAAATGCTGTCCTAAATCTCATTGGTTCTTTACCCTGCTCCTCAACGTACTGCTGAGAGTCTTTGTGGTACCAGAGGTTAAACGTCGGCTCATCCTCCCCGTTCCTTTGCTTACGACATAGGATCATGGCGTCAGGGTCAGACTGTGCGGCGCTGAGTATCCCCTTAGACTTCAGGTCGTCCTCTTTCTTTTTATTGCGCCACACGAGCATAATGTTGTCGGGTTGGTCAGTAATAGCGCCAGATCCTTTGTTGTCGTGCTTGTCAGGCAACTCGTACTCATCCTTGGGCTTTCGCAGGTGGTGGACGACGTGGATATGACCTGCGTAGTCTCTAGCCATTCCACAGCACCTGTCGATAAAGTACTTCTGACCGTTGTAGTCATCCTCCCCCATCACGCACTTCATGAGCGAATCCACAAAGACGTGCTGAATCTTCAACTCCTCAAAGCAGTACTTGATCATGCCCAGAACCGTGTCAGGTTTCACCGAGCCTTGTTGGTCATAGAACCACATGCCTTGGTCTAACCACACGCCAAACTCGTTGTAAAGCTGTTTGAGCGCCTCCAAACCTTCAGGGTTCATGAACTCCTTGGACGTTGGATTCATGCCTATAAACTGCCTAGCCATGCGCTTCATGGTCGTCACAGGCTTCATCTCAAAACTTGCGATACAGACCTTCTGCTGTTGTTGGATCAGGCTAAGCGCCACCTGGGAGGTCACCATTGACTTGCCGTGCCCGTTCTGCCCCGCCCAAATCGTTACCTCGCCATCCCTGAAGTGAAAGAACGGCTCGGTCTTTGCCCAGGGTAGGGTGACTTTCTTTCCGTCTTTGTGTTCCTCAAGATCGGCTATCAGATCTTGGATGTAGGACTTGGCAGGGTGAATCTTTGCCTGCATCTCGGTGGCTTGGAGGTAAGCCTCAAAATCTACGTCATCAGGAATTAAGTTCATTTGCGACCTCCGTCTCGTCGTAGCCAGTCCTGGCGTCATACATTCGTGACCAGTAATGCTTTTGTCGTATCTCACCTTGCCATGTAACGGTCATGAAGTCGCATTGAGCCTTCAGCAAGGCTTCAAACAGGGCTACAGCGCGTTCTTTTGTCTTGGGGTAGGCAAAGACATACATCCCCTTCAAAAACCGCAGGTCGAGGCGATCTATGGCTTTCTCGTCATAGATTGTGATCTCAGGTGAGTGCTCCTCCTCAACCCAGTTGGGTAGGTAAGGCTCGTCATAGATAAACGCTAGGGATGGATGGATGCCGCGCTTACGCATGTCGATCAGATGTTGGTGTCCTTTCATATGCCCTCCGAGAAGTTTGGCTTTCTGCTGACAGTTGTAGCCTGAGTAGCCTTTTGATTCCTGACCCATGTTCGCCAAGTAGCAAACCAGTCAAGCTTTACCCCCTTTTGCCCTGGCTGAGCAATCCAGTAATCGCGGAACCCTTCAAAGAGTTGATCAGGATCTAAGTCAGATCTTGTCTTTTCGCAGAAGTCTAGGTATTCGGGAGATAGCGTAGCGTCAGGAGATAGACGAGTTCCACGAGTTGTCTTTACTGTGTCTTGTGTCTTGGGTAATGGGTCTTGGGTAGCATTGCTTTCGGATTGCGTTTGCAATGCGTTCGCATTCCATCTAGCCATAGCACTTTTCTTGGCTTTTTCACTCTTAGAATTGACCTTTTGGATCTCCTGATTGACCCTCTCATTAGACCATCCCCCTTCTATGCGAACGAAGTATTCTTGCAAGACCCTCGCAATGCAATCGGTATGCGAACGCATACAAATTAGCCTAGCAATCTCATCAATATTTTCAGGAAGTGATCGTTCGTGGAGGTAACACCAATCAAGTAACCTGCGATAAGCAAGGTCTTCAAATAGATCAAGGTGTTTGGTATGACTTTGATAGTCACCAATATTAAATAAATAATAGTGCATGGTTTTTCCGCTTTTAAAATTCCGCCTGTAAAGGAAACCTCGGCAGGAGGGCGGAGACTCTTTTCGGTATGCTCATGACTTCATACCTAGCCGTGTTTCGCAAATCATATCACGAAAATATATCAGATCTCAGTTCTTTTTTTGTGACTAACCCTTGGGTCGCCTCTTCTATCTTGATAGACAGCGTAGGAGAGGGCTTACGGTGCCCGTGGATGAGCAAAGACAACCAAGTGGATGTTACCCCCAAATAAGTGGCCATCTCAACTATAGCCCCTTTAGGCTCCTCTTTAAAATAATCATTTAATGTCATACGATATCTCCTTACCCGTACTTTAACATAAAATTAATTGTTGTAGATATGCAACCGTTAATTCAAAGTTAAAACTGTGGTACATTACCTGTGCGAGTTTCTCGTATTAACAAAAGGAAATAAATTGAAAAAGATTATCAAAACCAAAACAGGAATCCTAATTGGTTCTGCCTACATTGCCCCACCTATCAAAACAACTCCTGATGAAGATCGCATTCAAAAATCTTTACTTGGGATAAAAACAATTGACCCTTGCAAAATAATTGATTTTGCTGTTATTTGTGCAATGTTATTTATTGTTATTGCAGTTGCAATTACTTTGATTTAAGGGGATTCAAATGAATAGCAAACTAATCGATGAATGGGAAGATTTTAAAAAAAGCAAAGAAGAAATGGATGAATATGAACTATACACAATGATAGAAGAATACAAAAAATTAACAACACAACAGAAAATTATTTACAACAAATTGATAGAGGAAACATCATGAGCTTTTATGTAGAAAATGGTGGGCAAGCATCTAATTTTAAAAATGTACCAGGCGGATTACATCTTGCTAGATGTTATCGTATCGTAGACCTTGGAACTCAAAAATCTGAATACAACTCAGAGGTATCCTTCAAACGGAAAATTATGGTCGGTTGGGAGCTTCACGGCGAAGACAGCGATGGCCAACCCTTGATGACAGATGACCTAAAGCCAATGGCTATATTCAAGAATTACACCTTGTCTTGGGGAGAGAAAGCTACCTTACGCATTGATTTACAGGCATGGAGGGGTAAACCTTTCTCTTCTGAAGAAATGACCCGATTTGACCTCAAAAACATTTTAGGCCAGTGGTGCATGGCAAATGTAATTCAAAAGCCTGTTAACGGGAAGATTTACTCAAATGTGGCCTCTTTAACACCCGTGCCTCAAGTGGTTAAAACAGCAGGCCTACCCAAAGGTATCAATGTTTGCCAAATATTTAATATTTCCGAGCCAGATATGAAGGTATTTGAGACTTTTAGCAAGAACCTAAAGGCCAAGATCGAAGCCAGTCCTGAGTGGAAGGCCAGAACAAATACTGGGTTTGAAGAAATGCCTGACGACTTAGAAGATGAATCTGATGTGCCCTTTTAACAAAACAAAAAATTACAGGAAATAAAATGACAACAGTAATAGCCAGATCAAGTGAAAGTCAACACTGGTACACAAGGGGGGGCAACCCCCAGTACACAGTCACAGCAAAAGACGGATCGCAACGAAATACAACGCTCAGGGACGCTCGAAAACTTGATTTAATACCTTCGGTTACGACCATTCTAAACATCGCCGCTAAGCCGGGTTTAGAGGCTTGGAAGCTCAACCAGATGATGCTTGCTTGTATGACCCTTACAAAAGCATCAGATGAGTCTGAGCAATCTTATATTGAGAGAGTGAAGCAAGACTCAAGAGAACACGCAAAAAAGGCAGCGGAAAGAGGTACCACTATCCACGGCGCCTTAGAAAGCTTCTTTGAAGGAATTACGCTTGCTGAATTTATGGAATATCAGATTGGTGTATCTACAGAAATGGATAAGTTGTTTGGGCCTAAGAATTGGCTTACAGAACGGTCTTTTGGTAGTAATGGGTTTGGTGGGAAAGTTGACTTAATGACAAAAGAAGGCGAAGGCATTGTTGTTGACTTTAAAACAAAAGAATTTGGACCCAACGATAAGATAGATGCATATGACGAGCATTTAATGCAACTGTCCGCTTATCGAATTGGTTTAGATATACCAAAAGCCAGATGCGCCAACGTGTTTGTATCTGTAACCAACCCTGGTCTAGTCAAAATTATTGAATGGTCTCAGGAAGATTTGGATAGGGGATGGAAGATGTTTGATGCTTTAAAAACTTTTTGGCAACTTAAAAACGATCACAGGTGACATATGAAAAAATTAATATGGATATCCATCTTGTGTGGATGCTCAACGCCTCCACCGCCTGTACAGCCTTATAACATACCAACTAATGTGGCTAGCCTCCCCGCGGTCCAAGTCATGTATGACTCAAGGATTCAGCAGATGAGTAGAAATGAAGTAATTAGCGCAACTCATGAATGTGAGTCTACAGGATTAAGACCCGTTCCCATCATAACAAAACGAATGATTGGAGGACCAAACGGGCAAATAAGTGAGATGATTGTTGATGTAGTGTGTATGCCAAAATTTAAATACTAAGGAGAAATTATGAAAGTAACATTTGATTTAGATGATGCAATAGAGAATAGAGTTTTTAATGCGCCTGAAGGTTATCGTAGACTTACGATTAATCTTCCTGAAGAACTACATAAAAAAATTAAATTGCACGCAGTCCAAGATGACACAACAGTCACCGATATTATTACTGACTTGATTGAGCAGTATTTTGGTACAGAAATTACTTTTAAAAACATTGAGGAACAAGCCAATAAACTTTTTGAAGAAGAAGTAAAGAAGTATACAAAACCACCCGCCAAACGCGGTAGACCATCTAAATTATCTCAAGCAAAAGGTAAAAAATGAACAATCCATATATTACTAAAGAACAAATACAAAAGATATTCTTTAACTCGAAGATGGATGATCCCAACGGCATCTATTTAGATCCAAGTGCTGATTTTGATTTGGTTGAATACTCAAACAACCTTATTTGGTTTGTACAAGAAGCCATTGCAAAAACAGAGAGAGGTCTTTGTATTGATTTTGTTAGATCTCTTAACTCTGAAGTAGCAAATGCTTTGGAGCAAAAACGCGGTAAGGTTTAAAAAACCCCCCTCAGACTTTTGATCCGAGGGGGAAACTCCTTGCGTTTTGGCAACTGCAAGTACATAGGAGGAGACGTCCTATGTTTTTTAAGGAGCTTTTGGCTCCTTTATTTTTTACGGTTGTTCTTTAGGATTAGAACCAACATTTGCACTTAATCTTGCCATTTGTTTAGAAAAAGTAGGCTCCAATACTTTCATAACATCTGGGCGTTCTGTGGCCAACTTAGTCATCATCTTCATCATTGGCTCGTTGTACATAAGGGCAGAGCCAACAAGTGGCGCAAAACCTGTTTTAAGGTGCCCCGCGCCCTCTGCCAAGCCTTTTAAAGACAGCATCGCTGCGAGCCTATCCGCTGTACCGCTGTTGGGTACAGGAGTGCCTAATACAGACGTTGCCGCCTCGGCTTCAGGAACATATTGACCCATCCCCTTGGAAACATTTGTTTTACCTGCACTACCTTCAACAGCAGATTTGAATTGTGATGGAGTAAATATACCCTCATGACCTTTGGCAACTGCTTTTTGAATGGGTTGCATATTCTTAAATACTGCATGAGCTTTTTGCAATGTGTCAGCTATAGCAGGATTTTGATGTTCAAGTTGTTCTCTAAGTGTATTTAAAAAATTACTGTAAGCTTCTCCAACAGCATTTTTGCCTTCTTCATAAGCTTTATGAGAAGCCCTGCTTAAATCAGATTCAATGTTTCTAAATTCAGTACCATCAAGAATGTGTTTGTTTTCAATATCTTTTAAATAATTGTCAACTAAATCTTTAACAACCAATTCTCTTTGTTTAATGTTTGGTAATTTTTCTGTGTGCTTAGCAATTGATTCATACAAATTTTTATTAACAGTTGGCGTATTCATTAAATTTGCATTTTGAATTACATCGTTATACATTGTATTTACAGTATCGCTAATGTGTTTCATTGTCTCTTTACCCGCAGGTATGTTACTAGGTATTTTTATACCAAGTGGCTCATAAATTTTATTAGCAATTGCACGATTAAAATCTTCATACGACTTTTGTAATCCACTACCAATTACAGATCCTGCAATCGGTAAACTGGTAAGCTTTTTCTCAAAGTTTTGTATTCCTTCACCAATTATTGGAAACTGACTAGCCAATTGACCAGGCGTAAACTTAGTCATGCCCATGTCTTTTAGTTGTTGAAGTCTGGTAGATACTTGTGGGTTAGTCAGCATTTGACTTGCTTTACCACCCACCACACCAAGCCCAGTAGATAATCCAAGATCTTCTATCTTTTCACCTAATATATCTAAATAATTTTTATTTTCTGTGTCTGCAACTTGTCCACCTAAGCCTTGAATAAAAGACGGAGCAACATATTTGAGCGAAGGTGACTTGGCAATCGCATTTGCAACCTGTGGGATTTTTGTCCCCAAAGTCTCAGGAATAGCCAAAGATGGCGCTATCTCTCCTACAGTTTCCATTGCAGACGCAGGGTTGACGCCCAAAGTCGTTGGAACACTACTCTTAGCGTAGTTTGCATTCTTTTCCAGTGCTTGCATAGGACTATTGATATTCGCCCATTGCAACGCCCCTGCGATCGGTTTTAACACCCCTTGTAGCCCTGCAAGTCCAGACAACATGGCTGTACTAGCCCCAGACGTTGGATAAAAGCTATGGCCTGATTCCTCCTTATACCTAGGAAAATCATCCATATTGACCTTTGGCTTTTCAACAGATGCTTCTGTTGGAGTGGATTTGCTCATCAAATAAGCCTGTGGGTCAAAACCCCCTGACTCTTGAGGAGGAGTTTGTTTGCTTTTTAAATAAGCCTGTGGATCAAATGTATTTGTTGTCATTCTGTTAGTCCATGTAATCTAAGTATTTCTTTGGATTGTGGATTTTTTGGATTTGACCTAGCCCATTGAATAGCTATTTCATCCAGATCAACTGGTTTTGATCCTTTAGGTGGCTCAGCCACTAACTTCTCAGCACGAATCTTGTGCTCATTCATAATTTTATTTATTTGATCCAATGTTTTGTCAAATGCAGCCTTGGACATTTCAGGTTTAAGCGAACCATATAGCGCAGACAATTTTTCTCCCTCAAGATTAGACAAAGCACCAAGGCCTTTCATGCTTTGAGCGGTAGAGGAAAATATATTAGATTTTGCTGTTTTAAGAGCTTCAATAAAATCATATTGGTTTGTGCCAGGTATTACTTGTCTAGGATCGTAATTTTCTAAACCAGTCATACGGCCAGGGTGATTTCTAAGTTCTTCAACAGCCCTAATGGTGTTATCAGCAGAAGATACTTGAGCATCTCTTAATTGCTCATTCTTCTTTTTAATTTCATTTTGTTTATCTTCCTCTTTAGTTAGTTTATCTTCACGTTTATTTTTCTCTGTTTCTTTTCTAAATTCAAGAGAATTTTCAGCAATGATTCGACTTAATGAATGAGTTGCCTGGGATTGTGCAAGAGCAGACGCTCTGTCCATGTGCGAGGTCATGGAAGTTAACAATTGACCCGCCATCTTATCCGCATCTTCATCTTTAATTAACCCTTTTCTATATCTATCTGCCAGTTGTTGGGCTTGAGCTTTAAAAGGCCCCTCAGCAGTTAATGCAAGAGCGTCAAAAGGTGTGCCTTCTGCACCCGTTGAAGGCAACAACCCATATCTACGCATTTCAGGAATAGCTTTAACCGCATCAAGTGCTTCTTTTGAATCAATAGAATACAGTTGTTTAAAGGCTTTTGCATTAAAACCATTTGTGCCATCTTCATTTTTATACAAATTATTTCTAAATTGTTGAAGTTGATTTTTACGATTTTCTTCTGGGATCATCGCAAGATATTTGGGGTCACCTGTAATGCCACCCAATTGTTGAGCAACTTGTGGATTAAATACACTTCTATCAATACCATTCTCATCTTTGACTGTTGTGTAAAGATGCGGTAGCAATGTTCTAACATCTAATTCTTTTTGCTGAGCAAGTTTATTTTGCAAGACTCCAATCTTGGCTTGTGCAAGAGGAATTTTTTTGCTTTCTTCACTTTCTTGGAAGTTGGCCATGTTTTCTGCGGCGTTACCAACAGACTCACCAAAAGAGCCAGAACGCGTTGGCTTGAGAAACCCTGCGGCAATCCTAAACCAAGGCGTATCTCCGCCCTTTTTACTCAGCAAAGCTTCTAAGTCAAGCGACGCCTTGTCTAGCTTTTCTTGGGCAGAACTGGCGCCACTAAGACCTGGTTGTTTAACAGGATTGTTCGTTTCAGATTGTGATAAAGGATTGGATATATCTTGCCCTTGCGACAACGGCGAAGCAAGCATTGATCCTTGTGGTGTTGAGTTGGTAAACTCAGGGGTGGAATTCAACATTTTTGGATCTGTTGAAGTAAAGTTGTCCCCCTTTTGAGGGTTAGGATTAGCTTGACTAAGAGCGCCCATATATGCCATGATGTATTCTTTCTTATTAAATTATTGCTTCAAGTGGTCCCACAATATTGACATCCAGTTCCACCGCCAGATTTTGTTCCTTGATCTAAACATCCACTTCCAATTGCACCAGGGTTTTTACTAGTTAAATAATCATAAAGACTTTTAGAAGTACATTTAATGGATGATAAAAATGCTTTACCCGCGTCCGTACTAAGCGCCCCCGCAAGAGTACTTGCCACTCCACTTGCAGTCGCAAGAGGAGACGTTGCATAAGCACCAGGCAAGGGTCCTGTTTTAATGCAACTCGTTGCTGTTGGAATGCTAAATCCACGGATTGCACAACCCTCAGCCTTGAGTACACAAAGTGGAAACATGGCTTGATTTTGAGCAAGTTTGTATTGTTGACAACCAAGCGCAGCTAAATTCTTAGAGCAAGCAATATTTAAATTATTCTGAGCCGTTGCTAGACAACCTTGGGTCTTCGCCGCGTTGATTTGATTAATTACTTGTTTGTTAGCAGAACAAAGGGCTTGTGTATAGCCTTTTTGAAGCGCACAACCTTGTTGAGCGGTAATGCCTTGCTCTGCGTTAGCCAATACCGATCCAAGCGCCCCCGCACCCCTTTGTGAACCGAATTGGCCACTTCCTATAATGCCTGCTGTAGCTTGAGGCGCCAAAACTGAATTAATGTTGTTTTGGCCAAGATTTCCTATTGAGTTAACTACACAGTTAACATAAGGATTCATGTATTTTTGAGCCATTGAGGATATGCATGAACCTGCAGCGGAGTTGGCCGTTGCCTGAGCGGAATTCAGTTCTGGTTGGTAATTCCCCGCATTATTAGTCGCGTTTTGAAATGCCAATGTTTGCAAAGGCTGAGCGCCAGGTGCTCCATTTGACAACGCCTCCCCCGCCGCCTTCTGAGCACACGTCGCCATCTGATTCAACTGATTCATGTAAAAAGAAGGCGCAGATGTGGCTCCTTTTTGGGTAGTTGTTACCGAAGGCAATACTCCTCCTTGAGTAAGCGTCCCCCCTCCTCCACTACTAGCTGTACCCAAACACGTGGGTGTTGGGTTTAAATTTGTTGAAACAGGCGCAGTACTTGTAGATGAAGTAGTCATTTTTTACCTTTCAGATAAGACAAAGGACTTTTAGCCTTTGCTGGTATTGTATTGGTTGATGCAGATCTCTTGTGTTCACGAATGGCTTCTCTCATTTTGTCAAGTTTTTCCGCCCCTTTTTTGTTTGATCCACCACCAATAGCTGTTACAAAAGATGAAGGAAATACAAATTCTCCATCAGCAATCATTGCGTTGATGTGACCACCAGAAGAATAATTTTCATAATGTTTATGATCTATTCCATCCATAAACTTACTCAAAACTTCAGCCCCCGCCTTGCTAGACCCGTCTCCAAAGCCTGAAACAACATCGGCGTCCATTACATAGTCACCGTCCTTTAAAAGGGCAGGGATGTCGTCAGATTGGCCTGTACCACGCCCCTCGGCATAATGGCCACTATGGCCTGTAATAAACTCAGGTATATGGGAAATAGATCCACCTTCTTTAAATCCTTTGATGTCGGAAGATCCCTCACTTACGGGTTGATAAGTTGATGATTGACTAATCAATTGATTTAAATAAGTAGGTGCAACTGATGTTTGATCAGCATTCAATGCTTGCTCAAGAGGGGATTTGCTCAAAACTTCACCTGTAGATAAAAGAGTTGAAGTGAGTGGAGAAGATGGATTAATAGAACCAGTAGAACCAGTAGAACCAGTAGAACCAGTAGAACTAGTAGATGGCAAAGCACCAGTTTTCCCAGAACCAGTAGGTGTTCCTGAACCGCTAGAACTTGTTGGAACTGTTATTGAAAGTCCGCCGTTAGAACTTGGATTAGAACTGGTTGCCGAAGATGTATTAGGAGTCTCTATATTTTTAGTACTTCCATCAGCATAAGTTACGGTAGATGTACCATCAAAATTATTAACTGTTTTGATTACATCTGTTGCAGATGGTAATATTTGTGTAGTTAAAGCAGGATTACCAGAAGCAACAGTAGGATTGATTTCTTGCAAAGTATCATTGATAGTTGGCTGAGTAGTTCCAGAACCACTAGCAACATTATTTGCAATTTGAGATACATTTAAACTAGGATCGGTTAAATCAATTGCACCAGTAGAAGCGCTTATTGGCAAAGTATTGCTAGACCCACTCCCTGCGTTAATCTGCGTTAAAGCGCCAGAAGTATTGGTTGGCGCAGTTGCACTCTCTAATGTAGAAGCAATTGGAGATGTACTACTCAAAGGAGCAGTAGTTGTTGTTGATCCAGAACTACTATTATTTGATGGAGTAATTGCAGAAGACAACCCACTTGTTACTCCTTGTGCTACAGAATTATCTATATTTTGACCAGACGCCAAACCACCTACTGTAGATAATGTTCCAGTAGCAATATTTTTAGCAATACTGGAAGGTATCCCAGTTAAGCTAGTAATATTACTTGCAATACTATTATTAATGTTTGATCCAAAGTCAGTTCCATTAATAACACCACTTATTGCTAAATTTTCTAAAGGTTGCGTTAAATTTTGTTTGCCACTAAGTACTGCAGAAGCAAGAGGAATAAAAGCTCCAGATCCTGGTAAAACTGTGTTTGCAACAATAGCAGCAATCCCTTGAGGACTTGCAATTGAATTTACTAAATTATTTACAAAACCACCATTATTGTTAGCATTGTAATATGCAACTTTATTGTTACCATCGCCTATTGCAT
>Ga0208871_1000011_pt1 | contig 65856 bp, 91 predicted proteins | sample CryBogCBE19Jun07_FD_184592 | JGI IMG/M metagenome (GOLD analysis project Ga0208871, IMG submission 184592) | Freshwater microbial communities from Crystal Bog, Wisconsin, USA - CBE19Jun07 (SPAdes) | ecosystem: Environmental > Aquatic > Freshwater > Bog lake | place: Crystal Bog, Wisconsin, USA...
GCCTTTTTCTCCTTAAAATCATCGACTGCGATGCAGCCACGTTCTCGACAGCCCTCGTCCATGTCGGGCAAGAACTCATCGAGCGCCTTGTAAATCTTCTCGCGCAACAAAGACGGTGAAGCATGGTTCAGTACGGCTATCTCCATCAGCGTGTTGACCAGCGGCCTTGCTTGTTCGTACCTCATACCTTCTCCGGTTGTGTTTTGACGCGACCAAGATCGACCCACAGCTTCATGGCGTTTGCACAGTCCCGCTTTGACCACTCTGGTAGGCTTTTATATTGCGAAGCCAGACTCGGCCAGTGCGCAATGTAGGCTTCAAACTGTTTTTCCCAGTACTTCATACCTTCTCCTTGAGGGGCAAGCCCCATAGTTTGTAGCCAGCACAGTCCGTGTGGGTGTACTTGCCATCGTTACCAACAGCGTTGGGTAGTAGCGCGTGCGCTTGAGGGTGTTTGTCGTGGCCTGGGAAGCCGCCAGACTCGCAGATCGTGCCAAGCCTTGAACGCAGTAATGCTCTGTGTCCCTCGGGCGTTGTTGGTTTGCATGGGCAATGCGAGCAGGGCGTCATGGTTTATCCCTGCGCTTGAGTCCCGCTGGGTCGCTGGCTAGGTTGACAGCATCAACGACTTGACGCTTGACTTCCTCCGCAACATTTTGGGGTGGTTGTTTACCAAAGATGCGCTCGAAACTTTCCGCAAACTTTTGGTGATCTGTTGGGCGTTGCGTGTCGCCCTTGCCTGCTTCATGTGCCATCAGTCCGCATCCTTTGCTAAACAAGCGAACGCCTTGGGCAAGCCCACTGCTCCTTTGACTTCTTCCTGCCGCGCCACCAGCACAGCCGCCGCCTTGTTGCACAGCGCTCGGGATTTGAACTCGTCCACCTTCTCCCAGTTCAAGTTGCCACCAGCGTTCATTTGAAACACTACCAATACGAATGCACCAATCATTCTTCATCTCCCATTAATTTCAATCCCTGCACGATATGAAGAGCCAAGGTCATCAGCTTACTGACTGCTTTGTCCTTCCAAACTTTCTTTTCTTCTTCTGTCTTGAGCCCCCATTCGCCGTCCAAAATGGCTTGCAGCGTGTCGCAAACACTACATGAACCATATCCAACTTTGACGTACCAGTAAGTGCTTGGCTGATAGATTGCCGCACCAATCACATACAACAATGTGCCTTGGTAGTCGCCGTCATCAATCTGGTGAATGCGTTTTGGATCGGGGGTTTCGTATTCACCTTCATCGTTCAACATCTCCACCACAGCAAGAACAATGTCGCTGTAGCTGCTTGGCAGTTTGGCTTCAAACTTTTCTTGAACTGAATCTTTGCGTTCAAACCAGCGTTTTGTAAATTTCTCAATCATTTCTTATCTCCTTTTAAATAAAAATCATGTTCGGCAAGGGCTTGCTTCACATCATCTAAACACCTGCGGCCAAAGTTTGGGATGACCAACAAGTCGCGTTCGCGCATATCGAGTAACTGCCTGACCGTGTTGATTTTCTCGGCACGCAAACAGTTGCTAGTACGCACAGTCAACAATAGGCAGTCAATGTCTTGCGACAACAACGGCGCTTGGTGTTCTTCCATTGCGATCATGGTGCGATCGGGGATGACTGCGACCCACAACGTATCCACTTTGTTGAACTCCACGTGCTGCCCCAGTAGCGCGTAGACTTTTTTGTTTTCGTCCATGTGTCCTCAGTTCTTTGAAAAGTAATACGCCAAGCCAATCCAGATCACCAGCGCCGCGTAGCCCATGAGCACGTTGCGCCAGCCGTTGTTTTGTTCGGGTGGATAGAACCACCCAGCTTGGTCGATGGAGTTGGGGAAGGCTTCTTGTAGGGTGCGTGGGTAACACCGTGTGGTTGGGTTTTTGTCTTCGATCATTGTTCCCTCGCTTTCAGCATTGCGTCTGCGTAAATGTATTTGGCTTGTTCGCGTGTTCTTTTCGTTGGCATTTTTGTTGGCTCAGGTTTTCCCGTTGCAACCGAAAAATAAAAACCATCGACCATTTGAGAATAATCATTGATGTACTGCCGTACATCCTCATCAGTTGCCTTGGCCGCGAAGTAATCACGCAGGGTCATGCCGTTGTAGCAAACATCGTTTGTTGGAAACGCTGGCCCACCTGTTTCTTTTTCCATTTCAATTTCCTTTCACGCAGAGTACCTGCTTGAGTTGATGAACGACCTCATCTTGAATTACTTGTTTCATCTCAACCCTTAAAAATGTCTTTGAGCAAGTCGAACAACTGACGCGCTTGCACGACAGTCAACTTATTCACCACGCCCTCGGCTGTCCAGTTGCGAGTAAGCACGATCGACACAGGAGCCTGCGCCTCTTGCTTCGCACCAGTATCGACAGTCAACGCGGCAATGCCTGCTGATTTCTTTGTGGGCTTCTTGATAGCTTTGGCTGCTTTAGCGCTTTTGATCTTCTTGGCAAGGCTGTACGTCTTGTACTCTGTACCCACTGCATGAAAGCCACCCTGCACATCTCGCGTCATCAATCCCACGCGCAACATTTGATAGATTAACGAGTCGGTGGAGTTGGTCTTGTACCCGCGCTTGAGCAGTGCTTCCACGATGTCTTTGCCCTTCAATCCGGGATTGTCTCGAACGAACTCGAAGGTGGCGCGTGTCACGCCGTTCTTTTCTTGGAAGCGGTGGGTTTGTTTGGTGGTGATGGTTTCAGTTGTTTGCATAGTGTCTTTCGATTGGGGTTGAGGTTGGGTTGATTGAAGCGTCTTGTTGTCCTCGTCTTCCCACTGTTTGAGTGTGACGGCAAGGTTGTTTTCGAATCCGCGATTGAGTAGTGCGGTGCTCAGTGCAGTTTGTAGATCAGGCATTGCTTTCTCCTAGTTAAGGTTTGGGAAATATATCCGAATCGGCTGAGGTTGTCAACCGATGGACAAGAGAGGGGTAAGTTAGTGGTTGCTTTCGCTCCAAGCTTTTAGATTGGGGGTCGCGTTGACCCCCAAAGATTGACACCCGTCAAACGAGCGCGGGTACTTTCGATGGTTGGTACGCCCAGTTCAGATGCCAACACATGACTTCCGCAACAGTCTCGGGGTCGTTACGCACGAAGTCGTGCATGGTGGCTATGTCGTTGTCCAGACACGCCGCGATCACCTCGGCCTCGAAGTCATTTGTTGCGTTGTGTGTTGTCAACGTGGCCTCGAATGTACCCATAATGATGTTGATACAAGTTATAGGCATCTCATCGAAGTACGCCGACAACAGTTCTGCATCCGCTTGCATCAGCGCGTCACCAAGCTCGTATGCGAAAGGCGCTTCTATCTTTGATTCTTGTTTTGCAAACTCGTTGTCAGTCATAGCGTGGATGCCCTTGGTCGATGTGAACTCGGTGCCAGCACTAGACCATGAGCCGATGATCTCCTCATCCTCATCCCACATCTCGTAGCCATTGGAGAGATGACCATGCCACGCACGCTTGGTTGACTTGTAGTAGTTGGGGATGAGTTTGCTTGGCTTCCATGCGTAGGTATTGCTGAACCACATACCGTCATGCTCAACGCCTTGGTCATAGTTGACGTGGCTGATGCGCCCCTCGCCATTCATGAACACAAAGCGATTGTCGCCAATGAACTCGGCCACCATTGTCAAGAAGCCTTTGTCGTACACGATGTCGGGATACTTCACTACGGTGTCATGCAGGTAGTCCTTGATGAAGTGATACGTATCGCTACGCGCCGTGTCTGCCGCGTTACCTGTGTGCAGTACGCCGTTGTGCATCATTGCAATGAAGCCTGGCACTACGTCATAGGGATGGCAGTTGCTCAAGTCGGTGTGGCCGTGTGTAGTCCAGCGGAAGTGAATCGCCAGATCACGGTCGTCTTGCGGCATACGCTCGATCATGTTGCGTGCCTCGCCAATGTTCTTGGGTAAGAACTTGTTGGCCTTGAGACCCTTGGATGTGCCGTACATGATGCCGATACCGTCAGGGTTGGAGGAGTAGATATCCGCAAGCAAGCCGTGAGTGTCCAGCAAGGTTGAACGGATTTTGTTTGATTGACCAGAGATGATTAAACACATGATGATTTTCCTAGTTAGAAGTAGTTTGGGTTGAAAGGGGTGAGAGTGCTGTAGTAAAGCTGGCCGTTGGCGTCACGCGATACTGTGTAGGTGAGTGAACTGTGGTCAACACGAGGTGAGGGCTGGTTCAGCATTTGCATACGAATACGATTTGCTGCGGCATTAACTGCCGCGTCAAAGTGACCCCCGTTGGGCACGTTGCACATCACGCGACTCGGTAGTCACAGGCTCGGGCGCAGGGGTTACGTCTTCGCAGGTTGTGGCCGTTGCTTCCTTGACGCGCTTGCTCAAGCCATACCATTTGGCAAGGTTCGAGTACGCATTGTTGGTAGTCTTGAGCCATGCAACAAACGCTTCACCGTTCAAGTCACGCCACGATGCTGTGCGACAGAACATCACGACCGCATGAGTCCACTCGATCTGTGCAAGCAATCGTTCTTTCTTGAGCGAAGCCCTGAAGATACGAAGCTCGATAGTGTCGTAGCCACGGCGGTTGTAGTTGTCCTTGAGGCCTAGTCGGTTGCACTCGGAGCCTGTCAGGTTGTTCGTGTTAATCATGCGATAGCGTTGATCTGACTTACCCTTCAACGCCTTGCTCGGGTTGGTGAGGATGTCTTGATGCTCGGCGGCGCAATACTCACGCGCTTGGTTGTCGCGGTTTGGATGACGACCTGCGATCTGGCGCACAAAGTCTGCGTTTGACTCGGCGTTGATGAACATGAAAAACTTACCGAGCGTCAGCTTGGAGAAGCCATGCGAGTCGATGTGGATGTGCATACCGCAACGCTTGGCATCCCATGCCCGAAACCCTTGTGGCACAACCCAGTCCTTGAACTGCTCGATGTGATGAGCCAGTCGGCGCGGTGCAGTCACGATCTCTAAGCCGTCGTCAGGCAAAGAGCCGTCATACTTACACACCACATAATCCTCGCCCAAGGCAGAGCGAATCTTGGATACCGCATCGCGCTTGTAGTTGTCCTCCCCTACGCCAATCTCCAACTCGATGCCCATGAGCAAGTCGCTGTAAGGTGTTGGCGTGAACGATGTGTCTCGGTTCAGATGGTCGAGCACGTTGGTCGAGTAGTCCATGAGGGCGCTGGGATCACCATCGTCTCCGTCTTCGTCAGCCTCGTCAGAGTCACGGTCATAGGAATAATACGCATCGTGGTTGTCGCTCCAGTACGCATCGTCACGCGACCAGTACTCGTTTCTATCCTCTACGAATACAGCATCATCACGGAAGCACGCATCGCACCACGTATCGTCACGCACATCATGCGTCTCGCCTGTGTACTCCATGTGGCCGCAGTCACAAACTTTTAGGTCGGTGTACAAACCCTTATCGTCTAAGAAGTCTTTAACACGGTCAAACCAATCGGATAGACCGTTTTGCACAGTCATGTTTTCATAGTGCTCGTGTATCCAGTCGTCAAACACAGATACGTCATCGTCTGCAACGGCTTGCTTGATCGCGTTGTGACACGCGGCTGTAACAGCTTGTCTGTGCTTGTAGTCCGCCGCAGAGTAGGACATGGTGCCTTTGTAGACTGCATATGGGCGTGGTTTGTCGAGGCGCTCTCTCATCTGCCGCGTGACACGGCTTATGAATTTGTCCACAGGGCCAACGGTGTTCATGTACATACGGTCAAATAACTTGATCTTGACCCCCAAACCTTGCTCGGGGTCACTAAGCCAACGCATTTGAATGGGCGTCAGTTCGGTGACTTGCAGGTTTTCGCTAGTGATATGGCCGTAGTGGGTATGTATAAAATCTTCTGGACTTTCTTCTGTGCTTGCACTCAGCACGTGCAGGTTTTCTGGGTTGAAACGGGTAGCGCGGTTTGTGAACAGCGAGGTTCTACGGTTTGTGGTCGATGTGCTTGCGTACAAGCCTGCATAGATTTTGCGGTGGCTTTGGTCATTTCTGATTTCGATTTGCTCTGCGATGAGCACCGTGTGCGATCTCCGTTTTGGTGTATCGAAAGAATCATTGGTTTGAAAGGTTGCGAAATAAAGTTTCATTTGAATTCTCCTAGTTGATGAAAAACATTTGGGGTCAGCTTGACCCCTAAAAACGTCAGTAAGGGACTGACACCCGTCACTTTGTGATCTCCTCTCTTTCTTTTGGGTTACACGATTTGCATTGGTGGTCGTAGGTCTGCTCGTACTCCTGCGCTTCTTTATGCGTGTCGAACATATGTTCTTCTCCGCACTCGAAACATGGGTAGCACCACGTTGGTTCTGAGCCTTCGCTACCAATGAAGATACACGCGCTCCATCCTTCGTCATACACATACACATTGCCCGAGTTAGGGTTGATACCTGCGTCTGTGTACCTAGTGGTGGTCAAGCCTTCGGCCTCTAGCTTGGTGATGCACTTGATGAGGCGGCGCAGTTCGCGCCCGTGAAATTTCTCAAAGAAGTTTTCCATTTAGTTCTCCTTTCTGTTAGTTTTCACAACCACCGTCTCGCCTGTGCGTGTTTGGTATCCCAGCGCGTAGTCGTTGGCTATGCGGTACTTGTTAGTCACCAGCAACAACTCACCGTCTTGCGTGTACACGCGGTACTCAAACCCTTCAATGGGTTGGTTGGTACTCGTTTCTTGACTCATACAATTCCCTTTCGGCCAGCTAGTACAGGCAGGGAGCGCGGCGCGGCTAAACCATGCGCTCCCCGATTCGGGGTCACGTTGACCCCTAAAAATTGACATCCGTTAAAGGCGTTCCAGAATGGTTGGCGTTTGCGCGAACTCCTCGCGTGTCAGGTAGTACCCACTCCATGTTGGCGGCAAGGCTTCGCCTTCCTCGGCGTCACGTACCCACAACAACACCTGCCTCATCTTGGCAATAGAGTCTTCGTGCTTGGCTATGCGCTTGCGTATGGCGGCGCTCTTGTCTTCCATCTTCATCATGCGGATAGCGAGCAGGTCGTGCTCGGCTTTAGCCAACTCTAGTTCTGTGCGTTTTTGTAGCTTGTTGCGTTTGTCGCGCCAGCCCTCACCCTTGGGTATCGTGCGCTCGAAGGGCGTCTTGCGTTTGGCGTATTGCTTGTACGGTATGGCATCGAACAACGCACGCACCTCGGCCTTGTCGCTCTCGGATACCCAATCGACCCAGTGGTGGCCTTTGTTGGGAATAGGAATTCCCTTGCGCTCTAGCTTTTCTCGTAGCTTGGAAGGCACAACGCCATGCTTGCGCCGCGCAAGAGTCAGCACCCCGAGCAGTTCGCGCAGTACTTCGGCGTACCTATCCAATGCTTCTTGGCGTGGGATATCTTCGGTGTTCGTGCAACGCATACGCTCGACAATGCGTAGTTCATGCTTGGCGGGGTCAATGATTGGCGCCCACAATAGGTCGTGTTGTATCCGCGTGATGCGCTCGGTTCGCAGTTTGCGTTGTTGTTCGGCCACAGTTTTCATGATGGTTTCAATCACGAGGGGTGGTTTCTTTTGTCGGGTCAGGTGGGTGAGCAATTCGTTTTGCGTCATACCCATATATTGCCTGTGCTTGTAGTACATCAGATATCTCCTGTTAAAAAACAATGTCGGGCAAGTATAGCAGGTATTGGGGCTGGATACCGCAAAGTAGACAACACTTCGGACACGCCAAAATCCGCATGGTTGCTAGGTTTCTTGCAAAAAGTGTCCAACTTTATATCGTTTAAAAACAATACTAATGGGTTTAAAGGTTAAGCCAAGGTTAGCCAAAGACAAAGGACAACAAACAAATAAACACTTGTCTATATATATGAATATACTTTAATAGATATTATATTAGGACACGCTTTAACCTAGAGCCAATGCCCATGCGGGTTGCCGCGTGTCCGAAGTGTTGTCCAATGTGCGATATCCACTCCTACCTTGATTTTTAGGGATATCGCACCTTTTGGGGTCAGGTTGACCCCCAATTAGCACAGCTTCATTTGAATGGGAGCTTGCATCTTCTCTAGCCATGCTTCGAAGGCGGCTTCACCACTCAAGCATAGGCCGCGTGAACTGTTCTTGCGATAGACGTTGACAAGAAAGAAGTCGGGTTGTGCTTTGCCTTTGGGGTAGTAGTACATGACGTTGTATTCGCCGTGGATAGGGAAGGTGAACGTGCCCATGTGTTCGATTGTGGGTTGTGTTGTATTGCGCATGATGAGTCCTTAGAATTCGTTGATTAAGAGGGTGAGAACCGAGCCGAGGAGGAATGGGCAACCAATGGTGAGAGTGAGCCAAAGGTAGCCGCCCTCGTATTGAGCAAGGCCAGAGACGCCAACAGCCAAGCCGAATAGAAGTGTTGTTATTGCCAGCGAATAGGCCAGCGCGAGTTTGGAAGTCATGGGATACCTTTCAGGTCGTGCGTTTGGGGTTAAGTTGAGAGAGCATGGCAAGGTCAGTCACCATGATGTAGTTTGATTTGTTCAGGGGAACAACAGTGTGGCGGCGTTGTTGCGCGTGGGTTTCGCCGCAGGATAGGCAGAGTTTGAAGCCCAACGCCCAGCGTTGTGGGCGCACGGCATCGCCGCATTTTGTGCAGTGGTGCATGGTTTACCTTTGTGCTTGACACGTTTTGGAACAGCGGCGCGGCCTCACATTCCCGCGCCGCCACGTTTTCGGGGTCAGCGTGACCCCCAATCATTCAAACGACACCGAAGCCTTCAACGCCACGATAAAGGCATTGAATTCGGCCTTGGTCAAGCCTGCCGCGATAACTTCTTTGGTCACGCTAGACACCAATGCCTTGGGCGCGACAACCTTGCGTGATTGCGTGGGTGCTTTACCTTGGGGGCGGTTAGGGTGCAACTTGAGCAAACGCGTCATTTTTTGCTCAGGCGCGGATTCCTTGGTGAATGTGAGGTAGTCGCCTTGCTTGGACTTATGGGCTTTTACGGTGTAATGCTTTTCACAAACGGCCACGACAATGGCGCGGTATTCGTCAAACGTGATTCGCGCCGCCTCTGCCGCAATTTGGTCAACGGTGAGTTGTTGCTTGTCATCTGTTTTGAGCAGAGTGGTGATGAGAGTATTGAGAGTAGTCATGATGTGTACCTTTAAAAGATTCGGGGTCAACGTGACCCCATAACGAACCAGAACCATTCCGATTCGTTACACTCATTATAGCATGAGGGGTAGAACTAAGGGCTACTTGGCGGCGTGGTAGCGGCGTAATCTTGGAACCAAAGACCCCACCGTACCCCCAGAACCCCCTTTTTGACCATGCCGACCATGAAACCATGAACACTGTTCCGTAACCACTTTGTAGATTTTTATAACTTTTTGTCTAATGACCCTACCCACAAACTTTTTATAAAAAATCCAAACATCTCTTGTCAAACGGTGTACACTATGTTTGTTGGTGGGGGTGCTCTAGCGAAGCACAACCTGACAAGGGTAGGCAACTGGGTGCAAATCCCAGACACCAACAACCAAGACGCATGAGGATTGGCTCCGAGAGTGCCGGAGCATAGAAGGGCAGTGCCCCCTACCAGTCCTCAGTCGTGTTGGTTGTGATAACCCGCCCCCGGCAGCGCGATTAAGTTCCGCGTGTGGCCACACCGCATAGTGAGTCGGGCCCAACCAACAACTTTTAAGTATCCAACACGCCAAAATAAGTTTACAATCCGCAACATCATGAAAACCCCAATCCAACCGGAACCCAAGATCTCTGTGCGTAGCGCAGTGGTAGCGTTCTCGTTTTGGAAACGAGGGGTCGCTGGTTCGAATCCAGCCGCACAGACCAATTTTCGATACTGATCATCCCTGCAACGGGGATGCGGCGCAGATGGTGAGGCGCGGCAGACTGTAAATCTGTTACTTCGGTTTAGTAGGTTCGATCCCAGTCATGCCAGCCAATAAAAAAGCCCCCGATATTTCTACCGGGGGCGTCAAGGGTTTTACCCCAACTAGGAGACAAGCAATGGATTGCGCCACTGCAAAAGTGAGTGTACACTTGCGCCAACGGGAATGCAACCCGCAAGGACCAAATGCTAGAACACCTGATTGACTTCATCCCACCTGTGGCTGCGCACGCGGCGCGGGGCACCATGCCTTTGGATAGGGCAGAGCCGGATGAAACGCTCAACGCACAAGTCAAGACAACCGAGTGGCTCGAACGCCTAGGCATCGTGGACGACAACGCCACGCTCAAAGAAGCCGACGCCAACGCCGCCCGGAAAGTGTTCAGTGTGCTGGCCGGTACCGCGCCGGCAGCAGAAGCCAAAACCCAACTCACCCAACTCAAGACGCCAGAGGCTGTACGCCATCTGGTCACAATGCTGTCCGCCTACGACTGGGAGTTCGTGGAGATGGCCAAAGAGTTGCGCGGCATGGCCGTGGCCAAAATCTTGGAAGAGACCAATCACCCCGACGCACGCATCCGCTTGAAGGCGCTTGACATGCTGGGCAAGGTCACGGAGGTGGGGCTGTTCACCGAACGCATCGAGGTCAAGAAGACCGAGTTGCCCGACGCCGAGATCGACAAGAAGATCAAAGACAAGCTGGCCAAGTTCATGGGCGTCATCGACGCCAATGTGACCGATGTTAGTGAGCGCTCACCAACAACCGTAGACCATGAAACTCAACGACCTGAATCTGACTGAGGTCGAGATCAAGACCCTCCAGTTCGCGCTGCCCAAAATGTCGGGCGCGGAGAAGCTTGAGTTGTTGGAAATGCTGGAAGAGCGTGAGCGTCGCATGTCTCTGTCAAACGCTAGACTTGGCATGTTGGACTTTGCTAAACATGTGTACCCGGGATTTAAAATTGGGCCGCACCATAAGAAATTAGCAGGCATATTTACCGACGTGATCGAGGGGCGCAAGAAGCGCGTCATCATCAACATCGCGCCACGGATGGGCAAGTCCGAGTTCAGCTCCTACCTGTTCCCTGCTTATTTTTTAGGCAAGTACCCAGAGAAGAAGATCATCATGGGCACGCACACTGCGGGTCTGTCCGAAGACTTTGGGCGGCGCATCCGCAACTTGATCGACTCAGATGAGTACCGCGAACTGTTCCCCAAGACGTTGGTGGCCGATGACCAAAAGGCGGCTGGCAAGTGGAGCACCGCTGCTGGTGGCCAGTACTACGCTGCGGGTGTGGGCGGCGCTCTTGCTGGGCGTGGTGCGGATTTGTTCGTTATTGACGATCCTCATTCTGAGCAGGACGTGAAGATCAACAGCCGCTTGGCCTTTGATACCGCGTGGAACTGGTTCCAAACTGGGCCGTTGCAGCGTTTGATGCCTAACGGGGCGATCATTGTCATCATGACGCGCTGGAGTTTGATCGACCTCACTGGCCGACTCATTGACTACCAAACGCGCAACCCCGACGCTGACCAGTGGGAGATCGTGGAGCTGCCGGCCATCCTTGAGTCCGAAGACCCAGAGACGGGCGAGACCGTTGAGAAGTCACTCTGGCCAGAACAGTGGCCGCTGGAGCAGTTGAAGGCCAAACGCGCCAACTTGGATCCCAAGTTCTGGAACGCCCAGTACATGCAACAGCCCACCTCCGACGCGGCGGCGATCATCTCAAGAAAGAGCTGGCGCATCTGGCCACAAGACGACCCACCCCGCTGCGACTACATCATCCAGTCATGGGACACGGCGTTCGAGACAAAGACCAGCGCCGACTATTCCGCCTGCACAACGTGGGGCGTCTGGTACAACGAGGAAGAAAACAACAAGGCGCAGATCATCTTGCTCGACGCCTTCAAAGCACGCATGGCCTTCCCCGAGCTAAAGCAGACCGCGCTCAAACACTACAAGCAGTGGCAACCCGATGCGTTCATCGTGGAAAAGAAGGCCGCTGGCGCTCCACTAATACAAGAGCTGCGCAACATGGGCATCCCCGTGGACGAGACCAACCCTAGTCGTGGCAATGACAAGGTGGTACGATTGAATGCAGTCTCGGACTTGTTCGCCTCGGGCATGGTCTGGGCACCAGACACACGCTGGGCACGCGAGGTGATTGAAGAGGTGGCGTCATTCCCCAACGGAGAAAACGACGACTACGTGGATACCACATCGCAGGCATTGATGCGTTTTCGCCAAGGTGGGTTCATTGCGCTGGACTCTGACGAGAAGGACGAACCTCTTTACTTCCGTCGCAAAGCAGCGTATTACTAAGAAAGATTTAAGATCATGGCAATCGACAAAGGCTTATACCAAGCGCCGCTCGCGCTCTTACTATTAACAGGAATTCAAAATGGCTGACATGGATTACGCACCATTTGAAGACATGGAAAATGTTGACTCAATGTTCAAAACATCGCGCGGGTCGACATATGCACATTTGGATGATGGCACAACCATTCGTAATCGCAGCGGCGCAAACCATTCAGATACAACCACCGGAATTCAGCCGTCATCTACAAAAACTTTGTACATGGATCCAAAAGCAACTAACGCTGTTGGTTCTTGGATTCAAGATGAAAACACAGCTACTCGTCTAATTCCAGAAATGGACAATGGAAAATTTACAGGCAATGCGCTTGTACAAATGGCGGAAGATCATGTAATCCCGCCATCAAAATGGGTTCCAGAAGGAAAAGTTTACAAAGCTGGAGATACGGTTTCCCGTGTTCCAGTATCTTTAAAACCGGCGGTTGGTTTGCATCCGGTTGAAATTTACGGCAGCTCTGAAAGCCCAAAAGGCAGCAAAGCGCGTAACATCCACTTTGGAAATCAGATTACAGAAGTAATTCCAAAGGGCGGCGTCGGATCGGTAAGTAGCGACAACATGCCAATTCTTAATCCACTGTCCAATCCAATGATGGACCCCATCAGAAAAATGCAAGCTCAGTTGCAAGGTTACGCCAAACATGCAAAAGGCGGGATGATTGACAAGCCCTTGCAGGGCGGAAGCAAAACAATTTAAGGAATAAACATGGCAATCGACAAAGGCTTATACCAAGCTCCGCAGGGCATCGAAGACTTGGCTCAAAATGAAGAACCCATCGAGATCGAGATCATCGACCCCGAAGAAGTGGACATCCACGCAGGCGACACGGACATCTCCATCAAGCCCGGCGGCGAAGATGATTTCAGCCGCAACTTGGCCGAAGAGATGGACGAGGGCTATTTGTTGTCCTTGGCCGGCGATCTGGTGGAAGACATTGAAGGCGATCGCGCATCCCGCAAAGACTGGGAGAAAGCCTACGTTGAGGGCATCAAGCTCTTAGGCCTCCAGTACGAAGAGCGCACAGAACCTTGGAACGGCGCGTGTGGGGTCTTCCACCCCATGATTACCGAGGCCGTGGTGCGCTTCCAGTCAGAGATGATTACGGAGACGTTCCCAGCCCAAGGCCCAGTGCGCACCAAGATCATCGGCAAAGAAACGCCTGACATTAAGGAAGCCGCCACTCGCGTCGAAGAAGACATGAACTATGAGTTGACCGAAGTGATGACCGAGTTCCGCTCGGAGCACGAGCGCATGTTGTGGAGCTTGCCCGGCTCGGGCTCGGCGTTCAAGAAGGTCTACGAAGACGGCAGCTTGGGACGTCAGGTCTCCATGTTCGTGCCGGCGGAAGATGTGCTGCTGCCTTATGGCACCACCGACTTGGACACTTGCTACCGCATGACCCACACCATGCGCAAGACCAAGAATGAAATCTTGAAGATGCAGCACGCTGGGTTCTACAAAGACGTGGAGCTGGGCGACCCAGACAAAACCCAGACCGACATTCAAAAAGCCAAGGACAAAGAAACCGGGTTCAGCGCCAACGACGACGCACGCTATACACTCTACGAGTGCTTGGTGGACTTGGACTTGGAAGGGTTTGAGGACACCGATGGTGACGGCAACGAAACTGGCATCGCATTGCCATACGTAGTTACCCTAATCAAAGGCACCAATCAAGTTCTGTCAATTCGCCGCAACTGGAAAGAAGATGATGAACACCGCCTCAAACGACAATACTTCGTCCACTACCAATATATCCCCGGCTTCGGAGCCTACGGCTTTGGACTCTTCCACCTCATCGGCGGCTTTGCCAAGTCAGCCACAAGCATCATGCGCCAGTTGGTGGATGCGGGAACACTATCGAACCTACCCGGGGGCCTCAAGTCTCGTGGACTTCGCATTAAGGGTGATGACACACCGATAGCTCCCGGCGAGTGGCGCGATGTGGACGTGGGTTCGGGCGCGATGCGCGACAGCATCTTGCCGCTGCCCTACAAGGAACCCTCGGCGGTGCTAGCAGGTCTGTTGGACAAGATCGTTGACGAAGGCCGTCGTTTTGCCGCAACAGCGGACATGCAGATCAGCGACATGTCTAGCCAAGCGCCGGTGGGCACAACCCTCGCGCTGCTGGAGCGCCAGTTGAAAGTGATGACCGCCATTCAAGCGCGGATGCACCACACCTTCAAGAAAGAGTTGAAGCTGCTCGCAGAGATCATCCGCGACAACAGCCCAGAAGACTACGACTACGACCCCGAGTACGGCGACAAGTCAGCCAAGAAGTCGGACTACTCCAAGGTTGACATCATCCCCGTGAGCGACCCCAACGCCGCGACCATGAGTCAGCGCGTGGTGCAGTACCAAGCCGTCATCCAAATGGCACAGATGGCTCCCGACATCTACGACTTGCCGCACCTACATCGCTCCATGCTGGAGGTGTTGGGCATCAAGAACGCCGAGAAGCTTGTGCCGCTCGAAGAGGACATGAAGCCTCAAGACCCTGTGACAGAGAACATGTCCGTGCTGAAATGCTCGCCGGTCAAAGCGTTCCTGTTCCAAGACCACAAGTCGCACATCGCCACCCACATGGCGTTCGTCCAAGACCCCATGATCCAGCAGTTGGTTGGCCAAAACCCCAAGGCGCAGCAGATGATGGGCGAGATGATGGCGCACATCGCGGAGCACACCGGCTACCAGTACCGCCAGCAGATCGAGCAACAGCTCGGAATGCCCCTGCCTCCCGAAGACGAGAAGTTGCCCCCAGAGATGGAAGTGGCGCTGTCGGGCATGATGGCGCAAGCGGCCAACCAGTTGCTGCAACAAAACCAAGCTCAGGCCGCACAAGCCCAAGCCCAGCAACAAGCCCAAGACCCTGTGTTGCAGATGCAGCAGCAAGAGCTGCAAATCAAACAAGGCGAACTCCAGCTCAAACAGCAAAAGCTGCAAATGGAGATGGCCGAGAAAGAAAAGCGTTTGCAAGTGGACTCCTCCTACAAGGCCGACCAGTTGCACCTGCAAGAGAAGAAGATTCAAATCGACGCTGCCGAAAAAGCAGACAAGATGCACATCGCCCAGCAAGGCCAAAACCCACAACTAGACGCCATGCGCAACGCGCACGATCTAGCTTTTGAACAACAACGTGCCCAACATGAACTGGCGGGTGCGCACGCGAAGAACCAAATGGCCGCGCAGCTCCACGCCCAAGACGTGATGCACGCCCAGCAAACCCACCAACAAAAGCTTGACCATGCCAAAGAAGTTGCGGCGATGAAGGCCGAGTTGATGCGCAAACAGGCTGAACAAGCCACACAAAAACCCAAACAGGAGAATGAATGATCCAAGAATTCGCTCGCGTATTGCGCGAAGAAATACGCAAAGACATGAATAACTACACAGATGACATGGCAAATGGCATCTGCAAATCGTACGACCAGTACCAAAAACTCTGTGGTGTGATCCAAGGTCTTGGCATCGCAGAAGCTTACATCATCGACCTTGCACTAAAAGTGGAGAAAGCAAATGACAAGTGAATCAGGAATCATCCTGCCGCCCGGCCTGACGTTGCCCAAACAAATCCAACCAATGGATGCGCCAAAGGACGACGAGACAGACGAACAAAAAGCCTCGGTTTTGCCGACCCCCGCTGGTCACAAAATCTTGTGCATGGTTCCGGATGTCAGCGAAAAAATCGAAGGCTCGGAGCTGTACCGTCCAACGGAGTACATGAAGCAGGAAGAGCAAGCGACAACCATCTTGTTTGTGTTGAAGCTGGGCAATGCGGCCTATCTTGACAAAGAGCGTTTCCCCACAGGACCTTGGTGCAAGGCCGGTGATTTTGTGATGGTTCGTACTTATTCAGGTACGCGAGTGAAGATTTTTGGCAAAGAGTTCCGCGTGATTAATGACGATCAGGTGGATTGTGTGGTAGACGACCCGCGTGGCATTACACGCGCATAAGGAGTGAAAAATGGCAGGATATAAATTCCCTGACGAGGTGGGCACCACCGCGCCAGAAGAAGAGATCGAAGTCACCATGCCCGGTGACACCGACGTTGAAGTGGAGGCTGTAGACGATACGCCCCCGCAAGACCGTGGCCGCAAGCCATTGGACAAAGAAGTGGTTGACCCCACCGATGACGAAATCAATTCGTACTCGGACAAAGTGCAGAGTCGCATCAAGGACTTGACGCACGCACGCCACGACGAACGTCGCGCCAAAGAAGCCCTTGCGCGTGAGAAACAAGAGCTTGAAAACTTCACTCGCCAGTTGATTGAAGAGAACAAAAAGCTCAAGACCCACGTCAACACAGGCGCGGAAACGGTGGGCAAGATGGCCACTACTGCTGCCGAGCAAAAGATGCTTATGGCACGCAAGGCACTCAAAGAAGCCACCGAAGCGTTTGACACGGATGCGATTATTGCGGCTCAAGAAGCCCTGATGGAAGCACGCCTTGAAGTGGAACAAGCGAAAAATTTTCGCCCAGCCCCTTTACAAGAAGAAAATTTTGATGTACAAACGCGTTATACAGAACCCCAAAAGGTTCAACCGGACGAAAAAACGCTGCGCTGGCAGGCAAAAAACCAGTGGTTCGGTTCTAACGGGTTTGAAGAAGTAACCAGCTTTGCACTAGGGCTGCATCAAAAATTAGTGAACTCAGGAATGGACCCCCGTTCCGACGAGTATTTCGAGCAAATTGACGCTCGCGTGAAATCGAAGTTTCCCGAAGTTTTTGGGGGCGACGATGGTAAGTCAAGGTCTACTGTCGAGACTCCGAGAAAACCGGCGTCCGTTGTTGCACCAGCGACAAGGACTTCTGGAGCGAAGAAAGTCCAACTCACGCATACGCAAATCGCGCTTGCAAAACGCTTTGGATTGACCCCGCAGCAATACGCTGCTCAAGTAGCTAAATTGGAGAATTGAAATGACCACGACAAACCGCACACCTCGTGATTTAGTGTCACGCGAAAAATCAGCTCGGGCAGTCTATGTGCCGCCCTCAAACTTGCCTGATCCGACACCTAAGCCGGGTTATGTCTATCGCTGGATTGCCACCCATGTGATGGGACAGCACCAGCAACGCAACATCTCAATGAAGATGGGCGAAGGTTGGGTGCCAGTGAAGGCAGTTGACCATCCGGAGTTGATGCTTGTGGGAGATGCGTCAGGAAACGTTGAAATCGGCGGTTTGATGCTTTGCATAGCTGCAAAGGAAAAAATCGAAGCTCGCAACGAGTACTACGCCAACCAAGCTCAAAACCAGATGGAATCAGTGGACAACCACTTCATGAGAAATAGTGACCCACGCATGGCGACGTTGTTTGCAGAGAAAAAATCTTCAACGACTCGCGGTGTTGGGTTTGGTTCAGGTTCAAAGTAACAAGGAGTCCTTAAATGGCATACCCTACAGTTAGCAGCACCTATGGCTTCAAGCCCCTCCAGCGTCTGGATGGCCTGCCATATGCCGGAGCGATCCGTCAAATCCCCGTGGCCGCAGGCTACGCTACTGCAATCTTGAACGGTGACACCGTGAAAGAAAGCGGCGGCTACCTCGTGGCAGCTTCTACAACCAACTCTGGTGACATTGTCGGTGTCGTCGTTGGTTGCCAATACGTGAACTCGTTGGGTCAGACTGTCGAAGGTCAATACTACCCCGCAGCCGCGTCCACCACTACTGCATTGGCCTACGCCTATGTTGTGGATGATCCCAACGCCGTGTTCAAAGTCGTGGCTACTACTGCTGGTTCTACCACTCCTGCCGCTTACGCTCGCAGCATCGTGGGCAAGAACGTGGCTTTGGTTGCAAACGTCGGTAGCACCACTACTGGTGATTCTGCCTATGGTATTGACGGCTCGTCCGCCACAACCACCAACACCCTGCCTATTCGCGTGATCGACGTTATTGTTGATACCGCAACTGGCGTCCGCACTGCAACAGCCACGACCTACTACGAGTTTGTCGTCAAGCTGAACACAGCTCAATACAACGACCAAACTGGTGCCTAAGGAGTAAATCATGGCTGTTTCACGCGCACAACTGTTAAAAGAATTGCTCCCCGGCCTGAACGCATTGTTCGGTTTGGAATATGCTCGCTACGGCGAAGAGCACAAAGAAATCTACGAAACCGAAACTTCGGAACGTAGCTTCGAAGAAGAAACCAAACTGTCTGGTTTCTCTGCTGCACCAGTCAAAAACGAGGGTTCTGCCATCGCGTATGACAACGCTCAAGAAGCATGGACCGCACGCTACAACCACGAAACCATCGCTTTGGGTTTCTCGATTACCGAAGAGGCAATCGAAGACAACTTGTACGACAGCTTGTCTGCTCGCTACACCAAAGGCTTGGCTCGCGCAATGGCGTACACCAAACAAGTCAAGGCAGCTTCTGTTTTGAACAACGGCTTTAGCTCCAGCTACGTTGGTGGCGATGGCGTGCAATTGTTCTCTACAGCACACCCCTTGGTCTCCGGCGGTACCAACAGCAATACGCCTGCAACTCAAGCCGACTTGAACGAGACTTCTTTGGAAGCCGCCGTTATTCAAATCGCTGCTTGGACAGACGAACGCGGTCTTTTGATCGCTGCCAAACCCAAGAAATTGGTTGTTCCTCCATCATTGATGTTCGTTGCAACTCGATTGCTCGAAACAGAATTGCGTGTTGGTACAAACAACAACGACATTAACGCGATCAAGAACAACGGTGCCATCCCAGAAGGCTACACCGTTAACCACTTCTTGACCGACGTCAATGCTTGGTTCTTGATTACCGACGTTCCTAACGGTTTGAAACACTTCGAGCGTATCGCCCTCCAAAATTCCATGGATGGGGATTTTGATACAGGTAACGTGCGTTACAAATCCCGCGAGCGTTATTCGTTCGGCTACAGCGATCCATTAGGTGTTTGGGGTTCTTCTGGCTCGTTCTAATAAACTAAAAAGTTTATTAAAGTTAGGGGCTTCGGCTCCTTTCTTTTATGCTAAAATTTCCTGTGTCAAAACAGGAGAAACAAATGGACACCACAAACTTACCCAAGTCCCGCGAGGAAGCAAAGCAAACCGGCAGCAAATACTATTTCACCGGTCAGCCCTGCAAACACGGCCACATCGCCCCACGCAAAACCAAAGGCTCATGCCTTGACTGCCTCAAGGCCGAGTGGACAAAAGGGAACGAAACCCGCGCCGACTACTTCAGGCAATATAACCAGTCGGATGCTGGACAAAAAGCAAAAAAAGAATACTACGCACGTAACAAAGAAGAAATTATTGCTAGGGCACAGACCCGTCCTGATGCGGCAAAAACAGCGTACAAACAAGAATACAAAACCCGTAATCCCGATTTGTACAAAGAGTTGGTCAGTTTACGCCGACGCCGTTTTCGCCAAGCCACGCCGAAGTGGTTGACCACTGAACAAAAGCTTGAAATTCGTTTGCAATATCGTTTGGCTATTGAGTTGAGCCGCACCACTAAACAGCGCTATGCAGTTGACCACATTATCCCAATCCAAGGGGAAGAAGTTTGTGGCCTCCATGTGCCGTGGAACCTGCGCGTCATCACGCAAGAAGAGAACTTGAAGAAGTCCAACAAGCTTATTGACACCTCATCGAAATGATGTATAGTCACCATACGTCTGGGATTCTTCACCTGTACCACCACTGACCCAGCAGACGATGCAACGATCGGTACAGGGACTTTTGCATAAGGACTTTTAGTCATGGCACGTTCTACTTTTGCAGGCCCAATTCTTTCGGGCGACTCGCGTTTTGGCCCCATTCGCAACGTCGGCTACACCGACCTCGTTCAAGACTGCTCCATTGTTTTGACAAACCTTACCGCAGCCACTGCGGGTTACTCTGGCGGTTCTGGCCAGTTTGTCAACGGCAACTTGATCCCCAACGTCAACGGCACTGTCTACACACGCAGCGCTACTGCTTACCCTCCTACCGCAGCAGTTATCACGGCTGATGCAGGTACAGGCGGTTCTGGTACTTTGTATCGCGGCATCGTGTTTTACATGCCCACCAGCGCCAACATCAACGATTTCTTGATCGACACCAACGTGGTGATTACCGCTACTGGCGGTACATTGGGCACTGTGACTGCAAGCATCGGCAACGCATTCAACGACACCACCTACGGCAGCATCACCACCGTGAACGCTGCAACCGGTCGCAACACCATCACTCAAAACGGCGCTCAGTTGTTGGCTACAAACGCCACAACTTTTGACTTCACCAACCCTACCGGTGTGGTTGAACCTGCTGGTTTCTCGCAAGTCGTTGTGACCTTCACTATCCCCTACACTGGCGGTTCAGGTACCGTATTGCCAACCATTACTGCCGGCACTCTAACTGCCGCAGTGCGCTACACCCAAGCTGACTACAACATCGGCACCACTACCGCGTACCCATACGGTAACTTCGACTAATTGAGCGGGGGCTTCGGCCCCCTTCTTTGGCTTTAGGAGATACCTATGACAATGCAATATGACGTAAAGGGTTCGCATTCCAGCGGCTCTGGCCTAATGGTTTCTGGCCGCGTTCGTCTGAAAAACTTGATCTATTGTGGAAACGGTACAGCCGGTTCTATCGATGTCTTTGACACAACGAGCGCCCCTGTGACTGCGACCTATGGTCGTAGCGGCACCACAGTCACCGTGGCCAAAACAGGCCATGGCTTGACTACAGGTCAAAACGCGGGCATCACTTACTCGCCAGCTTCGAGTGTTGCTGCGGTTGCCGGCAACTACGCCATCACTGTTGTAGATGCAAACACATTCACAATCAACGATCTGAATTCAGGAACGATTGCAACTGGCACGGCCTGCATTTACACGACAGACAAGTGGTTGACCAGCTACAACACCGGCACGGCGCTTCAGCCTTTCCAAACCATTTTCTCTGGCGAAGGCATTTTGGCGTTCAACGGCGTCTATGTTGTTGTGACCAACATCACTTTCCAGACAATTCAGTATGGCTGATACCAAGCAAGTTGAGCTAGCGGGGCGCAAGGTTTTTATTGCGATCCCCACGTATGACGGGAAGCTGAACATCCGAACAGCTTTCAGTCTGGCTTCGCTCATGCCTCTTGCGCACAAACACGGGGTCAGCATCGATTTGAGCTACATGGCCGGCTGCTCCATCATCCCGATGGCACGCAACTCTTTGGTCAACGAATTCATGAAGTCCGACTGCACCGAGATGCTGTTCCTTGACTCCGATGTGGTAGTCATGCCCGACGACGTGATGCGCTTGCTGGCGCAGAGTAGCGACAAAGACGTTGCTGCCGGCCTGTACCCACGCCGCGCCTCGGACAAATTTTTCTTCCTTGACATCCCCCGCGACGACAACGGCGACATGATCTTTGACGGATCCATGCTCAAGGTCAACCGTGTGGGCACAGGGTTCATGCTCATCAAGCGCTACGTGATCGAGAAGCTCATTGCTGACCATCCCGAGTGGGAGTACGAGACCCGCGAGAATGAAACTGCATTTGCGGTGTTTGACTTTGCCTTGCGCGACAAGAAGTACACCGGCGAGGACTACCTGTTCTGCGATCGCGCACGCGAGGCAGGATTTGAGTGCTGGGTGGATGCTGAGATTAGCCTGCCCCACATCGGCCAAGAAGAGTTCAAACGCGACTTTGTTGAAGACGTTATCAAGCCTATGCTTGAAGAACAACGTCAGGCAAAATTGAAGGCGGCATAACATGGCAAAGACACTAGCATGGCAACGCAAAGAAGGCAAGAATCCCAATGGCGGCTTGAACGCCAAAGGGCGGGCGTCCGCAAAGAAGGCGGGGATGAACTTAAAAGCACCTCAGCCCGAAGGCGGCAAACGCAAGGATTCTTTCTGTGCGCGGATGGAAGGGATGAAGAAGAAATTGACTTCGACCAAGACCGCCAGAGACCCAGACAGCCGGATTAACAAAAGCCTTCGGGCGTGGAAGTGCTGACATGGAAATTCCCATCTGGAACATTTTGCTGACCACCTTCATTGGTTTGCTGGCGTGGAACTTGAAAGAAAAGTCCACCGAACTCAACCGTGTGACGATTCTTTTGAACCGCACGCGAGAAGAAATTGCACGCGACAACGTGACGCAGGCCGAAATGGACAAATTTCTTTTGCACATGGACTCACGTTTCGATAAACTCAACGACAAGCTGGATGCTTACATGAGGGAGCAAAGAAGTGCCCTCAACTAGCAAAAAGCAACACAATTTCATGGAGGCCGTGGCGCACAACGCCGCGTTCGCCAAGAAAGCCGGAGTCCCTCAGTCTGTGGGACAAGATTTCAGCAAGGCCGACAAAGGCCGCAAATTTTCTACAGGAGGCCTCATGGCTAAAGGAAGTACAACAGGTACCACTGGTACTAGCGAAAAAAAGGGTTTGACAACCGAAAAAATGGCCAAGGTGCGCACTGCTGCTCCTAGCCGTGATGGTTTGGCCGAGCGCGGTAAGACCAAAGGTCGCGTCATCAAAATGGCTGGCAACGATATCGGCACTGGCCCCGCGATGAAACGCGGCGGTATGGCCAAAAAAATGAAATAAGGAGTTTCAAATGAAAAACGATTTTCCTTACATGAACGAAGACAAGTTTCCTGCGCACGAAATGCACCACAAGGCCGTGGAAAAACACTCTGCCGGCGGTCACATGCACCACAGCGAAATGTTCAAAAAGCACGGCGCTGGCCATCAGTACGAACAGGAAAAAGTCAAAGCCATGTGCGGTGGCGGGATGACTCGCAAATGATGCCCAGTCGCGGTATGGGGGCGGTTGCCTCCTCAAAGATGCCAAGCGGTACGCGCAAAGCACGCCGCGACGACACCGACTTCACCGAGTACAAAAAGGGCGGCAAAGTCGGTCTTTATGCGAACATCAACGCCAAGCGCAAGCGTGGTGAGAAAATGCGCAAACCCGGTGCTAAGGGTGCTCCAACGGAGCAGGCATTCATTGATTCCGCAAAAACTGCGAAGAAATAATCATGGCAACAGTAACTTCCGGCTCAACATCGTTCAATCTGCAACTCACCGACTTGGTTGAGGAGGCGTTTGAACGCGCCGGAAGCGAATTGCGCACTGGCTACGACCTGCGCACAGCCCGTCGTTCCCTAAACTTACTGTTTGCTGACTGGGCAAACCGTGGCGTCAACATGTGGACGATTGACCAAGGCGAAATTACCTTGGTTCCGGGTCAAAATACCTACGCGCTGCCCAATGACACCGTAGATTTGCTAGAACATGTTATCCGCACGGGGGCAAATGTGGCTTCCACACAAGCGGATTTGACAATCACGCGCATCAGCGTGTCAACCTACGCGACTTTGCCCAACAAATTGCAGCAAGCGCGTCCAATTCAGGTGTGGGTACAGCGTTTGGATGGCCAAACATCGTCTTCCAGCACCACTTTGACGGCGGCAATCAGCGCCACGGCCACCACAATCCCCGTTGGCTCCACTGTGGGAATGCCCTACGCAGGTTTTGTGCAAATTGATAACGAAACCATCAATTACGGCTACACCGACGGCACAAATCTGTACAACTGTTTCCGTGGGCAAAACAACACAACCGCCGCTGCGCACAATAGTGGCGCTGCCGTGTCAATACAGTACTTGCCTGCCGTCACAGTGTGGCCAACCCCAGACAATTCGCAGCAATACCAGTTTGTGTACTGGCGGCTGCGCCGCACGCAGGATGCCGGCAACGGTGTCAACGTGATGGACGTGCCATTTCGCTTTATTCCTTGCATGGCCGCAGGGCTGGCCTACTACATTGCGCTCAAAGTGCCCGGCGGTATGGAGCGATTGGGTGTTTTGAAGCAGCAGTACGACGAAGCGTGGATGACGGCAGCAGACGAAGATCAAGAACGCGCCGCGTTGCGTCTCGTGCCTAGACAAATGTTCATCGGGGGCACCTGATGGGTAATCGGTTTGCATCCGGCAAGAATTCGATTGCGGAGTGCGATCGCTGTGGTTTTCGCTTCAAGCTGACCGGTCTCAAACGCGAGGTCGTCAAGGGCAGAAACTACGAGTTGTTGGTGTGCGGCCCATGTTGGGATCCTGACCATCCGCAGTTACACTTGGGCGAGTTCCCAGTGGATGATCCACAAGGCGTGCGCAACCCGCGCCCAGACCGTAGTTACTACGTTTCTGGCAACGATGGTTTGCAGATAAAAGTGAATGGCGGCGTGACTCAAGCAGGGTACGGCGTCAACGAAGGCGGCAGTCGGGTTTTTCAATGGGGTTGGAACCCAGTGGGAGGCTCCGAGTATTTTGATGCTGCGCTAACGCCAAATAACTTGGCATTGAGCGTGAGTATTGGTACAGTTACAGTTCAAACGACGTAAGGAGTCGATCATGGCAAAAATGGAAACCGAAAAATCTGACATGGCTCAGGACAAGAAGCTCATCAAAAAAGCTTTTGGTATGCACGACAAACAGTTGCACGAGAACAAAAAGACCAACTTGACCAAGTTGAAAAAAGGCGGTCCTACCGGCAAAGACATGCGTGCAATGGGTCGCAACATGGCTCGCGCTAAAAACCAACGCGGAGGCTAATATGGCCAAGTACAGCATGAAAAAAGGCGGCAAAGAGGTGGGTTCCGCTTCTGTGTACGCCAAACCTCACACCATGAGCGGCAAAGCCATGTCCAAAGCCGATTCTGGCGTTGAGTACATGACCGATCCCAATACCATGAAAGCTGATGAACCCACTCCCGGTGGTATGCCTGCACGCCGTGTGAGCCTTGGCAATATCACTGCTGAACCAAAATCCACAGGCATCAAAATCCGTGGCACTGGCGCAGCAACTAAAGGCGTGATGGCCCGAGGCCCAATGGCATGACCTACCAAGAACTCGTTAACGCGATTCAGTCGTATACGGAAAACCAGTTCCCGCCAATGTATTTGGCGGACGGCACACTTGTTTCTACCAATACACAAATTAATCGTTTTATCGAGCAGGCCGAACAGCGCATTTTTAACGTCATCCAGTTCCCTTCGTTGCGCAAAAACGTGACAGGGACAGTGACCAGTACAAGCCCTTATTTGTCTGCGCCCACGGACTTTTTGTCGGTGTATTCACTAGCCGTTATTGACCCTTCGGGTAACTACACTTTTTTATTGAACAAAGACGTCAACTTTATTCGAGAAGCCTACCCTACCGCAACCAGCACGGGAGAACCCGCGTACTACGCTTTGTTTGGCCCCACAATTTCTGGCGGCAGCGTCACTAACAACCTGTCTTTTTTAATGGGGCCTACCCCTGACCAAAGCTACAGCGTTGAATTACATTATTACTACTACCCCGCGTCGATTATTCAGGCCGAAATTGCAGCGCTGGGTTCCGTAACAGGCGGCTCCAACTATGTTAATGGTACGTATTTTGATGTGCCTTTGACTGGCGGCACAGGTTCCGGGGTTACGGCCACCGTAACCGTTTCCGGCGGCGCTGTTACTACCGTAACCGTGACCTCGGCTGGATGCCAGTACACCGCTGGGGACGTGCTTTCCGTTGCCGCTACAAGTATTGGGGGCGCAGGTTCAGGTTTTTCCGTGCCTGTTGCTTCCATCACCAACGCAAGCGGCACTTCTTGGCTTGGCCAAAACTTTGATACTGTGTTGCTTTACGGCTGCTTGGTTGAAGCATACACCTTCATGAAAGGTGAAGTGGACGTTATCAAGATGTATGACGACAAGTACAAAGAAGCGTTGCAGTTGGCCAAACGTTTGGGCGATGGTTTGGAAAGAACCGATGCGTACCGCGTGCCCCAGTACAGACAGGCGGTGACTTGATATGGCGTTCAATGGGAACTGGGCGTGCGACGCCTTCAAAACAGGTTTGATGAACGGGGTGTACAACTTCACCTCGGGCACGTACTACATTGCGTTGTACACCAACGCGGCAACGCTGAACCAAACGACAACTGCGTACACAAACGTGGGCGAAACCACAGGCGGTAGCTACGCAGCAGGTGGCCAACTGTTGACCATTACGCAAACCCCAACAACGGGAACCAGCGGCGACACGGCGTACATTTCATTTGCAAACGCATCTTGGACTGGCCCAATTACTGCTCGCGGGGCTTTGATCTATTTGAACAACGGCACAACCAACCCGGCTGTTTGCGTTTTGGACTTCGGCAGCAACAAGGTATCCAACGCTACATTCACCGTACAATTTCCTGCAGTGACAAACACATCAGCGATCATCCGCATCGCTTAAGGAGCTAACATGGCAAACGAAATTTCAAACTTTGGTGACCACGCTGTTGCCACAATGCAAGCCAAAGCCACCATCCCCGAGGGCATGGGCGTTGAAGGCTGGTATCACGTTGAGTGCCGCGATAAAGACGGTAAGCTAAAGTGGGTTGACGAGTTCCCCAATTTGGTTGTGGCCGTGGGCAAACAACTGATGCTTGACACCTTTCTCAAAGGCAGTTCGTACAGCGTTACAGGCCCTTATCTTGGTTTGATCGGCAACACATTTACAGCAGCTGCGTCTGACACTATGGCATCGCACACATGGACGGAGTTCACCGCTTACACCGTGGTCGGCTCTGCAGTGCGCGGCACAGCTTCATTTGGATCTGCCACATCAACAGGTTCAACACCATCCAACGTGACATCATCAACTGCTTCCGCCATCACATACACCATCACTGGTTCTGGCGGCACGGTTTACGGTTGTTTCTTGGTGTTGGGTACTGGCGCCGTCAATACGCAAGGTTCTACTGCAGGTACTCTGTACTCGGAAGGACTGTTTGGAACGGCCAAGGCAACAACTGCAGGTGACACCGTCAGCGTTACGTACAGCACAACAGCCACTTCTTAAGGGGTGGTAGATGTTTGGCATAGCCGCATTTGCTAGAACTCCGTTTGCAACGCTTGGCAATAATGTCTATGCGTTTTCTATTACGGAAAACTTCGGTTCGGCAGATTTAAGTACGCAGGTTTTTGCGTTTCTTGAGACAATCACGGAAGTTTTCACTTCAGCCGATACAAATGCAGAGTATGCTGTTTTGTATGAAGGCATTGTTGAAGGTTACAATTCTGCAGACTCCCCAACCATCAATGCGCAATTTAGTGTAAGTGATACAGAAGGATTTACTTCTGCTGAGTCGGATGTAATTTCTGCTCAATTTGCAGCGTCTGTAACGGAAGCGTTTACATCAGCTGACGTAGAAGCAATTGCCAACGCACTGTTTTTTTCAATTGTTGAAAACTATTCTCCTGCTGCCGCCTACGTTGCTTCTGCTGCATTTCTGGAATCTTTGGTAGAAAACGTTACAGGCAATGATGTGAACAGCATTGTTGCGCATTTTGCCGAATCTATCTTTGAGAGCTTTGTTGCTGCAGAGCTTTATAGTTTGTATGGCTGGGCTGCAATTGTGGACTCTCAGGTTGCAAACTGGAATAATGTGGATGATACGCAAACCGTTTCATGGAGTGCGGTGGACACAGGAACTTCTGCTGGATGGACTGATGTCAATGACATCCAATAAGGAAAGAACATGGCACTTGTTTTAGCAGATCGCGTACAACAGACAGGCACAGCCAATACGACTGTCAGTTTTACCTTGTCAGGTTCTGTGACGGGGTTTCAATCTTTCACAGTCATTGGAAATGGAAATACAACGTATTACACTGCAACAGACAGTTCTGGAAACTGGGAAGTTGGTATTGGTACGTATTCAATTTCAGGGCCAACACTGACACGCACAACCATTTTGTCGTCAAGCAACTCTGGCAGTGCTGTGACATTTTCGGGTGCACTCAATGTGTGGTGTGACTATCCTGCAGAGCAGGTTGGTTTTGAACAAACAAACTCTTACGCTTATGCGTGGATCAATGGATAAAGGCTGCTCATGTTTATTTTAGACACAACATCAAAATCAATTACAGCGGTCATGTCCGGCGCTGCCGCCACCACAAATCCAAACTTCACTGCAGCTTACGCCGACAACAACGGTTCAACATTTGTTGAGGGTGCAAACGACGGCGTTTTAAACGGCATCACTGCGGTAACTTTGGTTGCATCACCATCGTCTTCAACTCGACGCATTGTTAAAACAATCACCATCGAGAACACCGACACAGCGGCGGTAACGGTCACAGTGGGATACGTAAACTCTGCCAGCACAAGAACAATTGTCAAAGTCACTTTGCAGGTTGGGGATACTTGGACAACCGATGGAAGCTACGATACCAACGGCAACTTAAAACAGATCATTGGTACTGTCAACTTGGCAACTCAAGTTACAGGCATCTTGGGTGTCGCAAACGGCGGTACAGGTTTGTCAAGCTTGACGGCCAACTATATTCCGTATGGCAACGGCACCAGCGCGTACCAATCAAGCTCAACGTTTACATTCAACGGGACAACATTCGTTGCTCCTGCGGCGTCTTTGAGCATCTCTGCGCTGACATCGTCAAACACCAGCAACTTCCAAATTGGTGGCACGCTAAGTTTCAGCGACACGGGCATTGTGTCAAATGGCGTTGGTACGACCAACGGTTATTTGCAAGCCGTCTTGCAAAACAAGTCAAACGGCACTGCTGCTTCGACTGAGTTCATTGCTTACAACGACTCAGGAACGGCCACAACCAACTTTGCCACCGTGGGTATCAACTCATCGGGTTACACTGGCACAGGCTCAATCAATGCCGCTGGGTATGCGTTCTTTTTGTCTGGCAGCACCGACTTGGTGTTGGGCACAATCGGCTCAAACGCAATTCACCTTGTGATTGGCAGCTCTGCGACTGATGCGATGACCATCAACACGACAGGCATCACATCAATCCCAAGCACAACATACGCGCCAAACATCAACTTAACTGACGCTGCAACAATTGCTTGGGACACCTCAAAAGGTCAAGTGGCAACATTCACGTTTGTTTCAACCAACCGCACCATGGGTGCACCAACAAACTTGTCCAACGGTGCGTTCTATGCCCTTGCGGTGATCCAGAATGGCGGATCAAATACGCTATCATGGAACTCAGTGTTTAAGTGGGCAAACGGCACAGCGCCAACTCTGTCAACTGCCGCTGGAGCAAAAGATTACTTTGTGTTCAGAAGTGATGGCACAAACTTGTACCAACAAGGAATTTCACAGGCGGTGGCGTAATGACGTTTCCAGTTTTATCTGCAAGCAACCCAAGTGGCTACACACTTAACCGCAGCTTGCGGTTTCGTTCGTCTGCATCTGCCTATTTAAATAGAACATTTACTACGCCAACAAACGAAAAAATTTGGACATGGAGTGCGTGGGTTAAACGTGGTTCTCTTGGAATAATTAGTTCATTGTTTAATGCCAGTACAGGCGCATCACCTGCTTATGACGGGTTCAGATTCAACTCATCAGACCAATTGCAGTTTTTTACTGGTGGCGCTGTAACAGTAAACCTTGTTACAAATGCTGTTTATCGTGACCCTTCATCTTGGTATCACATTGTTTTGTCGTACAACGCCACAACAACAACGGTGACGATTTATGTAAATGGCGTAGCTCAGACAACGACTGGCACAACCGTTTCTAATACAACGTATTCATTTAACCATGCAAGCACGTTGCACTCAATCGGAGCGCAAGTTATAAACGGAGCATATACGGCTGGAACATATTTTGACGGCTACCTCACTGAAGTCAACTTCATTGACGGTCAAGCCCTAACACCATCATCGTTTGGCGCATACAACACTACAACAGGTGTGTGGCAACCTATCAAGTACAGCGGTACTTATGGGACTAACGGTTACTATCTGAACTTCAACAACAATGCGTCCACCACAACGCTTGGCTACGATACGTCTGGCAACAGCAACAACTGGACAACCAACAACATCTCTCTGACTACTGGTGTTACCTACGACAGCATGATTGATGTGCCAACGCCTTACGCTGATGGCGGGAATGGTCGTGGGAATTACCCAGTAATAAATTTTCTCAACGCGTACTCAAATACATTCTTGAGTAACGGAAATTTGCGGTATCAAAACACGAACGCATATTGGGCTAATGCTCGCGCAACAATGCAGCCAGCAGTTGGCAGTAAGTTCTATGTTGAATTTACATCGACTCAACCGTGGACATCAAACAACGTATCGTTTCTTGGATTGTGTACGCCATCTATGGCGTTGACAGCTTCGGCTGGCGATATAGCAACCATTTACACAACAACGACATCTGGTGAAGTCCTTGCACTCGCCATAGACCGTGTAAATAATCAAGTCAGCACTTATCGCAACAACGCGCTGGTTGGAACAACGTCTATTTCTGCCACAAACGATATTGATATTGTGGTTGGTTCTTATGCAGCAAGTGGTGAAATAAACTTTGGTCAACGCCCGTTCAGCTACACCCCACCCACAGGCTTTGTGGCTCTGAACACATACAACTTGCCAACGCCAACCATTGTGAATGGTGCGTCTTACATGGCTGCTACGACCTATACGGGTACGGGTGCTGCACAAAACATTTTGAACAGCAACAACACTACAACTGGTGTGTCGTTCAAGCCTGACTTTGTTTGGGTCAAATCTCGCAGCAGCTCTTCTTACTCTCACAGATTGTTTGATGTTTTAAGAGGCACAAACGTAGATTTGCAATCAAACACAACCAATGGAGATACGTCAGAAGCAAATAGCTTGACTGCTTTTAATAGCAACGGCTATTCAGTTGGCGTTGACAGTGTTGGTGGCGGCGTCAACACAAACGCCGTTACATACATTGGTTGGCAATGGCAAGCAGGCGCTGGTTCATCATCATCCAACACCAACGGCACTATCACATCAACTGTGAGTGTGAATGCTACGGCTGGATTTAGCATCGTCACCTACACAGGCACAGGTGCAAATGCTACCGTGGGTCATGGGCTTGGTGTTGCTCCTTCTTTTATCATCACAAAAGTTCGTTCTGCTTCTGGTGCTGATTGGGGTGTTTACCATTCTGCGATTGGCGCAACACAATATCTTTTGCTTGACACAACTGCTGCCGCTGCATCTTCAGCGAATTTTTGGAACAACACCGCACCAACAAGCAGTGTTTTCAGCGTTGGAGTTGGCGGCTCAACAAACAACAGCGGAAACACAATGATTGCTTACTGCTGGTCTGCAGTAGCTGGTTTCAGCAAGTTTGGGTCATACACGGGTAACGGGTCTACTGATGGTCCTTTTGTGTATTGTGGATTTAGACCACGGTTTATTTTATTAAAGCGTTCTTCAAGTTCAGAAAATTGGCAAATTTATGATACATCAAGAGATACATATAACGTAGCAGGATTGCAATTGCTTCCAAACACAAACGGAGCAGAAGCAGATGGAAGACCGATTCTTGATATATTGTCAAATGGTTTTAAATTAAAAAATGTATCTGGTGGTGGAAATGCGTCAGGTGAAACTTACATCTACGCAACCTTTGCCGAATCACCTTTTAAAGTCTCTCTTGCCCGCTGACCTATGCCAAAGTCAATCAACATTACAGGCCACAAATACAACCTGCTTACGGTTGTAAGCCGCACAGAACAGAAAACCAAAAACGGTCAATGGCGCTGGCTGTGTAAATGTGACTGCGGTAACGAAACAGTGTTAAACACTGGGAACATTCGTTATGGCAGAACAAAATCTTGGGGATGTTTGCAAAAACGTAAAGGCGAACAATCTCCTGCGTACAAACATGGTCGTAGCCAAACAAAAGAATACGACCTTGAATGGCACATGAAAAATAACTACGGCCTTGATTTTGACGAATACAACAAATTGTTGGAAAAACAAAATGGTGCGTGTGCAATATGTGGTTCATTGCCCCCCAACACTCACAAAAAGCGATTAAGCATTGACCATTGCCATACAACTGGTAGAGTCAGAGGATTGCTTTGTGATTCATGCAACACAGCGTTAGGATTGTTAAAAGACAGTCCTGACTTAATGCTTAAAGCAATTTCATATCTAGCGAGGTAACTCATGTTTTTACTAAACGGTCAACCACTCAGCCCCGACAATGCTTTTGAGCATAACGGTGTGCAATATCCAGCCAACTGGTTACGTCTTTCAACGCTTGCGGAGAAAGAAGCCATTGGCATCACGGAGGTTGCGGATCAGCCACGCCCTGATGATCGCTACTACTGGGTGACACCCAATAACGATGGCACGTTCAATGCAACGCCCAAAGACTTGACTCAGCTCAAAGACAGCGCCACAGCACAGATCAATGCCACGGCTCATTCTTTGCTGTCTCCAAGCGATTACATGGCCATTAAAGCCGCTGAAACTGGCACGGCATTAGACTCAGGTTGGAAGACTTGGCGTGCTCAAATTCGCACCGAAGCTCAAACAGCGCGTACAGCTATTGCGGCAGCTACAGACATTGAAAGTTTGATTGCAGCTTCGAATGTGACATGGACACTTGATCCAGTCGCCGCTGCCAAACAATAAAAAAAGGAACACACTATGTCTACATTTTCATCAAGCCTTGAACTCACGTTAATCGGCACAGGTCAACAAGCCGGCGCGTGGGGCAATACGACCAACACCAACTTGCAAATCATTGAGCAAGCTATCGCCGGCGTTGTCACCATCACCATGTCCAGCGCTAACTACACGCTGACAAACACCCAAGGCGCGGTGTCTCCATCTAACAACATGGTGCTTGTGGTCAAAGGAACGAATTCCGGCGTGTTCCAAGTAGTTACACCGCTAGTTACAAAATACTACGTGGTATCTAACCAAACTACCGGCGGTTATGCCATCACCATTGGCGCATCTACTGGCACTACAGTAACCATTCCCAACGGCACAACGACCTCCGTCTACTGCGATGGCACAAATTTTTACGCAGGCAGCACTGGTGTGGCGGGTAATTTCTCCGTGGGCGGCAATGAAACCGTAGCAGGCACTCTGGGCGTCACAGGCAACACCTCTTTAAGCGGAACACTTGCCGTTGCTGGAGCCACTACGTTGTCGGGCACGACCTCTTTGGCTGGCACGGCCACAGCGCTTACGGTGACGCCCTCTACGGACAGCTCAACAAAAATTGCCACAACCGCTTTTGTTCAAGGAGCCCTTGCTTCTGCCGCAATCACCGGCACGATCAACATGTGGCCGACTTCTTCGGCTCCTAGTGGATATTTGCTCTGTAACGGCTCAGCTATTTCTCGTACAACCTATGCAGCTTTGTTTGCAATTGTTGGAACAACTTTCGGTTCGGGCGATGGGTTAACCACGTTCAACTTGCCAAACTATGCAGACCGTATGCCAATTGGTGTTGGGTCTACTGCTGCGTCTGTTGGCGCTACCGGTGGTTCGGCAACAACAACGATTGTGGCAAACAACCTCCCTGCTCACACCCACCCTGTGACAGACCCGGGCCACAACCACACATACGCACATGCTTACAATGCGGCTCCTCAATCGGGCAGCTCGACACCTTGTTTTACAAGCACATATACAGACAACACAAGCACCGCGACAACCGGCATCACGGTTGGCAACAACTCCACCACAAATAGTGCGATGAATACAATTTCTCCATATTTGGGCATTTACTTCATCATCAAAACCTAAGATGTGGACCCAATCACCCTTCTCTTTGGTGCAGTCACTCTGGTCAAACAGATCAAGGCTGGGTGCGACCAACTGCACGAAGGCCGCATGGCCATTGAAGAGTTTAAAAAAGGTGTGGAGCGCACTGTTGGCGACGTTAAAGCTGTTGCCAAGGAACTCACAGGATTTTGGGGGTGGGTTAAAGGGATATTGGGAATCAAAAGTGCGAGTGCGCCAGTCGTCCAGCTTGCCGCCGCAGCTTCTGTGCCCGTTAAAAAGACTCGTGCATCCCAAGACCCCGAAGAACTGCAGACCCAACTCATTGTTGACATTGGCCAGAAGATGGGGGAGTTCTTTGACATCCACCAAAAGCTCAAGAACTACTACGCGGACTTGGAAGAAACATCAGTTACAGTCTACGATCCAGACCAAAACGTCGCTAAAAAAGCAATGGAGCGCTCACTTGTTGAGCTGCAACTGGAGAACTTGAGCGTCGAGATCCGAGAGGCAATGGTGTATGCGCCCCCTGAGTTGAAGGACATATACACAAGGTTTCTCAAGATGTATGAACGCATCATTGACGAACAGGAATTTGCTCGGCGCGAGCACATCCGCAAAAGGAATGAAGCAAGGTGGCTACGCGAGGCAATCCGTCAACGTCGATCAATGCGTCTGGCGCTAGGGGTAACTCTGGTGGGGCTGGCGGCGTGGATGTGGGGCTTGATGCTTACAGTGCGTCTAGCGACTCGGGGTTTCACGCCATTTTAATTTTGCTGGTGCTCTTGTTTGCGTTATTGATTCCGGCGGCGGGGTACGTTTGGTATAGGGCGTATGTGGCTGAAATGGCAATGGAGCACACCCTGCGCAAGCTGCAACAGGCCCAGCGGGAAATTGAACAAGCTAAAAAGGACAAAGAATGAAATACGCGATTTTGCTGGCTTTGTTACTGGTTGGCTGCGAAGACCGCTACCGTTACACTTGCCAAGATCCCACGCACTTTGCTGACAAGCAGTGCCAAAAACCCATGTGTGAATTCACACAAACTTGCCCCGAGTATCTGGTGGCCCCTGTTTTGGAGAAGAAAAGTGAAGGAAATCCTGCTCAAGCTTCTAGCCAGCAACCAGCCGCGTCTCAGTGCCGATGAGATTGAAGTCCGGGTTCGGGCTTTTGTGATCGTGATGGTCACACTCATTTTGGTGTTCATCGTTTTTGCACTGCTGTATTCGGTGACTTTTGTGACCCAGCCTATCAAAGCGATGGCTCCAATTGACCAAGCCTATACCAAGATGCTCAACGACATTGTGCTGTTGATTGTTGGCGGCGTGGGCGGCATCTTGACCAAAGGCGCAGTGACTGAGGCTTCTAATATGATGGCTGCGGCCAAAAATAATGCGCCGGCCTACGTTGCACCGCCTGTGCAAGAAGTTCAAATGACTGCGTGGACGCCGGGCACGACACCCGTCAATCCCCCGCACTATTTAGAACCCGATGAAGACCGCCAAGCGATTGCCGCTGCACGCCAAACTACGAAGGAATGACCATGCCTAATCCTTGGCTAATTCTAGGGTTGCTGTTGGCTTTGGCTGGCGTATTTGAGTACGGCCATCATGAAGGCTACAAAGAAAGAGAGAACGAAGACGCTGTGGTCATTGGCCATAAGAACCAAGAAATGCAAGACGCAAAGGAGCAAGCAGATGCAGAACTCAAGAAAACACAAGACAAACTCACCACTGCTCAGAAACAGTTTCGTGACGCTGTTCATTCTGGGAATCAGCGGTTGTTCGTCCGTGTCGCCACCCCAACTGAGTGTTCCGCCTCTACCGGCGGAGATTCAACGACAACAGCCCAGCTTGACCCAGCGTTTGCGGACTCTCTTGTCTCCATCACCGACGACGGCGACAGCGCCATCGTCCAACTCAACGCCTGCATCGACCGATACGAAACCATGAGAAAGCTCGTAAATGGTAAACGCTGAACAACTCCAACGGCTGGGCATCGGCATTGAATGGGTGCCAGCGCTCAACGATACTTTTGCTAAATTCGATATTGCCACGGTAGATCAGCAAGCCGCGTTCATTGGACAATGCAGCCATGAGTGCAACCATTTCAAGACGCTTGAAGAGAATCTGAACTACAAAGCCGAGACGCTGCGCAAACTGTGGCCGCAGCGCTTCCCCACAGACGACATTGCCAACGCATACGCACACAAACCGGAGAAAATTGCCAATAAGGTGTACTCTGGGCGTTGCGGCAACGGGGACGAAGCTTCTGGCGCGGGATGGCTGTACCACGGGCGCGGCTGTATCCAGTTGACTTTTCATGACAACTACTGGCACTTTGGTCAAGCGGTGGGGGTTGATGTGGTTACGCATCCAGAGCTGCTTGTTACGCCCAAATATGCGGCCATGAGTGCGGGATGGTTCTGGGCAACACACCATTTGAATGCCGCCGCCGCAGCCGAGAATTGGATGCTTGTCACCAAGATCATCAATGGCGGAACTTTCGGCTTGGAAGAACGCATCGCTTTGACCGACCGTGCTATTGATGTGCTGTCAACTTAATGGGAAAATGCAGCCATGCCATTAAACAAACTGAAATTTCGCCCCGGCGTAAACCGTGAAGGCACTACTCTAGCCAACGAAGGCGGCTGGTACGCATCGGACAAAATTCGTTTTCGTTCTGGCTTTCCTGAAAAAATTGGCGGTTGGACGTTAGATACGGGTACGGTTGCGATTGGGTCTTTAGCACCTCCCGCCGGCGCTTTTTGGGGTATTGCGCGGTCTTTGTTTAACTGGATTACGACAACAGGCTATAACTTGTTGGGGGTAGGCACAAACCTTAAGTACTATATTCAAAGCTCTGCTGGCGGGTATTTCAATGACATTACGCCAATTCGCATCACTTTTTCTACCGCTAACTCCAACGCGCTATCAAACCCTTTTACAACAACCGCCACGTCTTCAACAGTTAACGTCTACGCTCCCGCGCACGGTGCTCAAACAGGGGACTTTGTTACGTTTTCAAACGTATCTGCGGGTTCTGGCAATGTTACGACTACCATTTTGAATAGCGAGTTTCAAGTTACATACGTAGACTCTAATAACTTGTCCATCACAGTTTCGGTCGTAGCCAACACCAGCACGTCTAGTTTTGGGGGTACTGGGATTACGGCTGCGTTCCAAATCACAACAGGTAATTCGGTATTTACCTACGGCACGGGTTGGGGCGCAGGTCCTTGGGGCGGTGTTACAACTGGCGTGGCAACGACCACTTTAAACGGCGCATTGACCGACTCGGCTACTAGCGTTGTCTTGACATCGGCCACGGGCTTTCCAACTGCTGGCACCGTGCTCATAGATAACGAACTCATCACATATAGCGGAGTAAGCACTAACACGCTTACAGGATGCGCTCGCGGAACAAACGGCACAATCGCTGTCTCGCACCTTAGCGGCGCTACCGTGCAAAATGCGGCATCTTTTGAAGGCTGGGGCACATCCGCGCCGTCTACGATCGGTTTGCAGTTGCGCACATGGACGCAGTACAACTTTGGCGATTACCTGATGTTCAACCCCCGTGGTGGTGCGCTCTACATTTGGACAACGGACGCCAATGCTAACGTGATTGATCGAGGCCAGCTACTAGGTCCTAGTGCGGTTATTACCACTACAGCAGGCAATGTGACTGTGGATACGTCCTGCCCAACTGTGGCAAACGGCGTGTTGGTGTCTGATGCGTCTCGTTTTGTGATCGCCTATGGTGTTAACGATTACGGATCCACTGTGCAAAACAATATGTTGATTCGTTGGTCAGACCAAGAATCATTTTCTGTGTGGGCACCTCAAGTCACAAACCAAGCCGGCAGCTACACACTGTCTCTTGGGTCAACGATTGTGACGGTGATTCAGTCCCGCCAAGAGATTTTGGTGTTGACTGACACGGCGATGTACTCCATGCAGTATTTAGGCCCCCCCTACGTTTGGGGTTTCCAGTTGCTGGCAGATACGATTTCTATTGTTGGCCCCAACGCAGTAGCCACAGTCAACAACGCCACCTATTGGATGGGCGTGGACAAGTTTTATATGTACAACGGCACAATGTCTGTGCTGCCCTGCACGCTGCGTGACTACGTTTACAACAACATTAACTTGCAGCAAGGGTATGAAATCTTTGCAGGTGTCAACAACGGGTTTAATGAAGTATGGTGGTTCTACCCATCCATCACGGGACCAAACGGCACGGGCACCGTGTCAAACCCAAACAGTACCATTGACCGCTACGTTATTTTCAACTATTTAGATACCACTTGGTACTACGGCAATTTGCAACGCACTGCTTGGGACAACAACTCCCTACGTAATTTCCCTATTGCAACAGGCTACAACGGCCAACTGATCTACCACGAAAGTGGTGTGGATGATGGGACAACTTCCCCCGCATCGCCCATTACTTGTTACGTCCAGTCATCAGACTTTGACATTGGCGAAGGCAACAACTTTGGTTTTGCATGGCGCTTGGTTCCTGATGTCAACTTTGACGGTTCGGCAGTAAATGATCCAGTCATGACCTTCACGCTATTGCCTCGCCAAAACCCCGGTGCGGCCTATGGTTCAGATAATGTGGATGCAGTGGTAAGTGCAAATAACTACTACCAAACACCGCAGTACCTTATCCAACAATACACACAACAGGTGTATATCCGCGCTAGAGGCCGTCAAATGGCGCTTGTTGTTGGTTCCACAGGCTTGGGCGTCCAGTGGCAGCTTGGCATCCCTCGTCTTGACATTCGCCCCGATGGACGGAGATAAACATGGCTTCAAAAAATTCCCTTGCCCCCCGCTTGCTAGACCCTCCTGCGGAGTACAGCCAAGAATACATGCGCAAACTTTTGAGCGTGCTGCGTTTGTACTTCAACCAACTGGATAACCCCTCGCCGGAAGTTGCTTCTGCGCAGGATGTGGGCACAACAAAAGTGGTCTCTGCGTTGAGTTTTTCTGCACCAAGCCCAAGTAATCGGGCACAATACGTTGCCAGCACAGCCACCCAAGCTGACTTGTCAAACCTGCGCAGTGGAGACATTTATGTTGACACGAGTGCGTCCAATGTTTTGAAGATGAAATCATGACCTTACACACTGTCGCAAAACACCTTCAAGAGCACGGTCGTGGCCCTGACGATCAGCTTGTCCACATGTCTACCAAAGAGCTGGCCGGCTTGCAAGCGCTTGCCCAGCAGCACGGTGGGTCATTGACACAGAATCCCCACACAGGTCTGCCCGAGGCAGGCTTCTTGGATAGCATTTTGCCCACCGTTCTGGGTGCTGCTGCCACGTTTGCTTTCCCCGAAATTACGCCAATGATGGCAGGTTTGGGTATTGGCGGCATCCAAGCGCTGCGCACGGGCGATTTAGGCAAAGGTTTAATGGCAGGTCTTGGCGCGTATGGTGGTGCAGGTATTACGAGCGGCTTAGAAAATTTGGGCGGAGCTGCCGGCGCTATGGGTGGGCAAGACTTAAGCACTATGTCCGCCGCTGACAAATTGAAAGCAGGCGCTTCTGCTTTTGCGGATAACCCCACCGCCGGGGCCTTGGGCGGGTGGAAAACCATTGGCGCTGCCGCAGCGCCAGCACTGCTTGATTCGTTAGGCACACAAAACCAACTTTCATCGCAAGGCAATACCGGCACTATTCGCCCCTACACCTACGCGGCCAACCCCGTGTACAACTCGTCGTCAAACCCTAACCCGACACAAGCTGGCGCACGCCCTTTGATTGGCGCGAACTACCAGCCCGGACAAGACACGAGCGAACGCACGTACTTCAACCCGCAATACACCGCGCAGACGCCATACACCTACACCGCTGCGCAAGGCGGTCAAGTACCCGGCTACGCTATGGGCGGCACGCCAACTTCAATGGCTGTTGCACAGAATTCCACCGGCGCAAACATGAACTACCCCCAAGCGCACAATCAAGCAATGGGTTTTGCCGATGCGTGGCAGACTCCGGTAGCCCAAGGCCCAATGGGTTTAGCGTCTGGTGGGTTGGCGAATCTTGGATCGTACTCCGACGGCGGTCAAATGCTCAAAGGCCCCGGTGACGGCATGAGTGATAGCATCCCCGCGCAAATTGGACAACATCAACCAGCACGTTTGGCCGAGGGTGAGTTTGTGGTTCCTGCGGACGTGGTGTCGCACCTTGGCAACGGTTCAACCGATGCGGGTTCAAAGCAGCTTTACAAAATGATGGATCGTGTGCGCACAGCACGCACTGGCCACAGCAAACAGGGCAAAGAAATTAACCCAGAAAAATACATGCCAGCATGAACATTCAGTACGTCCCTGTTGAAATGGTGGCGCAAGTGCTGCCGCAAGTTCGGGCATTCATTGCTCGGGGACTGTCACACACTGATAGCTGCACCGTGGAGCACGCCGAAGCTTTTCTGAGCACAGGCGCTTTTGTTTTGCTTGTGGCAATGGAAGACGAAAAAATTTGTGGAGCCTACATTCTGGGATTTAGCAACGGACCCGGCGCACGCACAGCGTGTATTGTGTCTGCGGCAGGCACAGGTTTGGCTAGCCAAGAGGCTTTTGACCAAGTGAAAAATATTGCACGCAACATGGGTGCAACCCAAATTCAAGTGCTAGCGCGTGAAGCTGCGGCACGTTTGTACAGACGAGTTGGGCTTGAAGAAAAAGCCGTTTTGATGGAGATTAAATTATGAGCGGAATCTTTGGTGGCGGTCAACAACAACAAGCCAGCCCAACCCAAACTCAAACCAGTTACAACGGCATCAGCGCTTACGCTGCGCCCTATGTGCAAAACATGCTTGGCCAAGCACAAGCGGTTACGTCTCAACCTTACCAAGCCTACGGCGGTCAACGCACAGCAGATTTCACAGGGTTACAGAACCAAGCGTTTAACTCGGCTTCGGATTTGCAAACCCCCGGCGGCTATCAAACAGGTTCTAATTTGGCTGCAATGGGCGGCATTGGTAATTTGCAAACCACAGGCATGGCCGGAATGTACGGCAACATGGGTGCACAAGCGGGTATGAGCTACGGCCAAAACGCCACCAACCCCAACGCTGTTGCCGCGTTCATGAATCCTTACTTGCAAAATTCTTTGCAGCCGCAGTTGCAACTGCTCAATCAGCAGTACGGCCAACAACAAGCCATGAACCAAGGACAAGCCACACAGCAAGGCGCTTTTGGTGGCGGACGGCAAGCGGTGATGCAAGGTTTGAACCAACAAAACCAAGACTTGGCTACCAACCAGCTTGTCAGCAACGCTTACAACACCGCTTACAACACCGCTCAAACCAACATGCAAAATGCGGCGAATTTGGGCATTCAAGGTGCGCAAGCAGGCTTGGCGGGTATTGGTGCGCAACAAGCAGGCTACAACAACGCGGCCAATGCCGGCGCTACCTCGGCCAACATCGCTGGCCAGAACTTGGGCGCTCAACAAAACATCATCAACCAGCAAGCGGCGATGGGTGGGCAGCAACAGCAGCAGCAACAAAACGTGCTCAACCAGCAGTACCAAGACTTTCAAAACCAACTGCAGTACCCATACCAGCAGTTGAGCTACATGCAAAATATGTTGAGTGGGCTACCTATGAGTTCCACAACGCAGAACGTCTACAGCAACCCAAGCTTGTTGTCCCAAGTGGCAGGGCTGGGCACCACCGCATATGCACTGAACAAGATGAAAAAGGGCGGCAAAGTTAAAGACAGGCGTCCCGGCGGTTTGGGCGCTTTGGCTTTGTCGAAAATGTAAGGATACCCATGACAATCGCTCCACAAAATATCATTGCCGATTTGCGCGGCATGTCCGACCAGCAACTGGCGCAGTACGCGCAGATGCACCAGAACGACCCTTATGTGTTCCCCTTGGCGTTTCAAGAGAGCCAAACACGCCAGCAAATGCGCAGCCAATCGCAAGCAGCGATGGCCGGACAAAAGCCGCCTACCGTGGTGCAACAAGACGTTGGCCAAATGGCGCAAAGCGCTATGCCGCAGATGCCTTACGCCCCAATGGGCGCTCCCGCAGGGATGCCGCAACAAGCGCAACCTCAACAGCCTCAAACCAAACTGCCCGAAGAACAGGGCATTGGCGCGTTGTCGGCCAAAAACTTGGAAGGCATGAAGGGTGGCGGGATTGTGGAGCATTTTGACGAAGGTGGTCTCAGCCGTGATATGGCCGAAATGGTCTTGGCCAAAGCCAAAAAATACGGCATTGACCCCAACATCGCTATGCGGATGGTGCGTCAAGAATCGCAATTTAACCCTAAAGCCGAATCCAAAGCAGGAGCCGCTGGTTTGACGCAACTCATGCCTGATACGGCCAAAGAAATGGGGATGAGTCCCGAAGACCGTTATGATCCCGAAAAGAGTCTGGAAGGCGGCTTCAAATATCTCAACAAACTGCGCAGCCAGTACGGCGGCGACTACGAAAAAGCTTTGGCCGCATACAACTGGGGTCAAGGCCATGTCAACAAACACTTGGCCAAAAACGACGGCACGCTGAACCGCACAAGTTTGCCCAAAGAAACCGCGCAGTATTTGAACAAAATCATGCCCGGCAGCACCGCTCAAGCTGCGGAAGTTCCAAGCACGCCTACGGCACAAACAGCTCCTAGCACAACTGGATTCAAAAAAGACAACGATGTGCCCACCGCGCTTACGCCTGAACAAGTTGAGTCGCTTAAAAAGCTACCCGCTACTACGCCTGTAAAAAATTATGGCATGTGGGACTCAATTAAAAATTACTACCAAAGTCCTTCTTCATTGGAAGGCGTTGCAAGCAACGTCGAAAATACGGCCAACGCTTTGGGTGGTTGGGCTAGCCCTGTTTCCACGGTAGGTAAAGGTGTGGGTATTGCTTCTAAAGCTTTAGCGCCTACCGAAGAAGCGATTGCGGAAGCGGCGCGTCTCAAACAGATTGCGGACACACAACGCCTTACCGGCCCCGCAAAAGCAGGGCTTGAGGCCTTGGCCCCAGAAGCCGCTGCAACACGTCAAGCGGCGGAACAAGCCAAACAACTGCGCTATTTACAAGCAGACAAAGACGCTGCCCAAGCCGCAGAGCAAGGTGTTAACGCTGGCAAACTGACTTCTGAAACTGCACAGGGCGTTGAAGAAGGTCTTGCGCAAGCTCCTAGAGATATTATGAGCCGTCAAGCGCAAGTGGCCAATGCTGCCAAAGGGTTTGATTTGGTCAACGCAGAAGCTAATGCGCCCGGTATCGGTTCTTTGTTGGGCGGGACAAATGCGCAACCCACAGCCAACATGGGAACAACAAGCGGTTTTTACGATGCCGGCCAAGGCGCGACGCAACCGACAGGTACAACCAGCGCACCAGCCCAACAAGCCGTGCCTACTACTGGCATGGACAAAAACGAAATGCTACTCATGCTGGGTTTGGGTTTGATGGGCGGTCAGTCACCCAACGCCTTGACCAATTTGGGGCAAGCAGGCATCGGCGCTTTGAAGTATGGCCAAGAATCGAAAAAAGAAGCGGCAGACACGGCATACAAACAAGCTATTGCCCAGCACTACGGTGTTACTCCAGAAATTCAAAACTTGGAGTATTTCAAAAACAACCCCGAAGCTCTGGCAACTTTGCAAGCGCGAAGCGATGCAGCAGGCAATGCGGCCATGATGAAGTCGATGGTGGACAAGTTTATTTCAGACCCCACTTCGATGGAGTTTTTGAAACAATCTCAACCGCAGTTGTATGCAGCGGTTGCAAACCAAGCAAAAATGGCCACGATGCCCAACTTGCTTGGGGGGTTGCCCGGGGCTGGTGCGAACATTCGCGCACCCCTATAATTTGCCTATCAGCCCCGGAGTTGTTCCGGGGCACCCTAGTTGAGACGCTCTTATGCCCCAGTACCTGCCCCTACCCGATGGTTCATTTTTGCCGGTTAAAGACGGGCAAAATCCAAAAGAGGTGTGGCTCAAGGCAATGGAAGCATATCCCGATGCTTTTGGCGGGGGTGCAGCGCCCGAGGAAGCCAAAGACAAAACAGGGTTTGTTCCTGCTCTTGAATCGGGTATCGCAGGCCTCAAAGGTTCGGCAGCACTTACTGCCGGCAAGCTCGGCTTGATGAACCAAGACGCTGCTCAAAAATATTACGAAGAGCAGGTGCAGCACGGCAAAGACGTTTTTGCGCCAACCACTGAGAGCTGGTCTCAAGCTCCTTTCACAAAATTCAAAGAACTGGCCGGAAGTTCCTTGCCCTACATGGTCGCGCCGCTTATCGGTGCAGCTGCTGCCCCCGAAGCTGCTGCTGTTGGTGCATTGGGTCTTGGTGCGGGTGAAGTTGGTGCAGGACTAGCGTCTCTTGGCCAGTTCACAGGCACTAACTTGGCGCGTCAAGTGGACGAGAACAAGTCTTTGCAGAACGCTTCATTGGGTTCCGCCGCTGCCGCTGCCTTGCCGCAAGCTGCTTTGGATGTGTTTTCTTTGCATATGCTTCCCGGTGTGCGCAGCATTCTAGGAAAAGCCGGCATCGAGTTGACCGAGCAACAAGCCGCTCAAGTTGCCAAACAAGGACTTAGCCAAACGCTGGCTAGCTACGGTGGTGCGACCTTGAAAGCAATGGGTGCAGAAGGTTTGACCGAAGCTGCCCAACAGTTCTTTGAACGCCTGCAAGCAGGTTTGAGCATCAACGACCCCGAAGCACGTCAAGAGTATTACGACAACTTCCTTGGCGGCGCGGTTCTTGGCGGTGCGCTAGCACCTGTCGGCCATGCGTTTGAGCGCAGTGCAGCAAAGATTCAGCAACCCGCACCTGTTCGACAACCAACGCAACAGCCCGGTGTACAAGCACCTGCGGCACAACAACCCGCAGAAGAAGTTCCTGAGCCGACCCTGCGCCAACCTGCGCCAGAAGAAGTGGCCGAAGGCCCTGCTGCGCCAGCCGTGCTGACCAAACAACAAAAAGCCGAAGCCGCACGCCAAAAGAAAGATCAAGAAGAGTACTTGCGCAAGTACGCACAACAGGCCGAAAACCGCCAAGCAGCTATTGCCGAATACCAGCGCGTCAAGGACATGTCGCCGGAGGAGTATGCGCTGGAGCAAATGCAAGGCGTGACGACTGTGCCCAAGAAGGTTCGCCCCGCCGCGCCTCAAGAGGACGAAACAGGCTACTACACGCAGCACCCCGCACCTCCTGCACCCCACGAAACCTACGCCGCGCAACAAATGGCGTTGGCCAAAGACCGCGAAGCCGCGCCGCAAATCAAGGACTACCTTGACTATCTGATGCAAGACCCCAAACAAGCGCAAGCGCTGTTGGAAAACCGCACGCAAATCCCCGGCGTCACGGCAAAACAAAGCGAAGCGTTGCTGGGCGGCATCAAAATGCAGCTCAAAGCGCGTGCCGATGCCGCAGCCAAAGCCGAAGCTGCCCGAGTTAGCACTGCACAAGAACGTGCGCGTAGCATGTTCACGCAAAAGCCCGAAGATTTGCTGGCCGCTGCCAAAGAACAACCCGGTGTGCAAGCGCAAGCGGCAGTCAAACCAGAAGCCGAAGCCTTGCAACGCATTGGCCAGCGTCCAAACCCATACCTGACGGCAAACCGCGACATTGAAAATGACCGCCGCAACGAAGAACTTGCGGACAAACTGACACAAACCTTGCCTTTGGCCAACGGCCAGATCAATCCCGGCGATGTGTATTTGGGTCTTGGCCAAAAGAAACAGAACTACAAAGACTTGCAAGCGCAACTTGCTATTGCGCGTCTGACCGGCAACCGAGCATTGCAAGGCGAGATCAAGCGTCAACTGGATGCAACACGCCCTATCCCAACCGAAGGCGGTCTTGGCACGGAAGGCGGCAAAAACGCCGCTGAAATTATTGGCCGCAGCAAACTTCCAGAACTCCGCGTTAATGAAGCCGAGGCAGACCAGTTTGCTTCGGAGCAACGCAACACCTTGCTGGGCATGGCTCGCACACTGGCGTCCAAGAAAATTATGCTCCCCGGCAAACGTGCGGAGCTGTTGAGCAACGCCAAAGAGCAGTATGTGGCACAGCACGCGGCTGAAATTGAAGCGCGTCGCAAAGCGTTTGGTTTGCCTCCAATGGAAGATTGGGAACGCGCCGAAGCTCGCGCCCGTGCGCTGGAAGGTTTGAATACGCTGACCAACAACTGGGGGCAGTTTGAAGATCCTGCGATCAGCGTCAAAGCTTTACAAAACATTACACGCGAAGCGGTGTATCAAAACTTGTTCAAAGCCGCAACTCGTAAAGCCCAAACACAACAGTCAACACTGGCCGAAAAACTTGCGCCTCCCAAAACAGGCCCTCGGATTGCCGCGCCTGACGAGTTGACCTTGCGCAATGAGCCTAGACTGGCCACCGATACAAAGCAGCACGCACTCAACATGATTACGATGGCGCTGCGTGAAGGCCGTACTCGCGCTGTACCAACCACTACAGAAAAAGCTCCGGCTCGCGTGGGGTCGTTGGCAGACATGGCCACGTTGTTTGGCCAAGAAAAAGGCAAAGAAGCCAGCGCACAAACTGATGCCGCTACTAAACAGTTTCTTGAACAACTGCGTGACGGCTTAGAAACCAACAATGATCCAGAGTTTGTGAAGCTTGCCGCTGAACAAGCGCAGCGTGTTGTTGAAGGCAACTTGCCTGATGAGTTTGCTGTGCGGGACTTGGGCGAAATGATGAAAGCGCATGAGGCTGCAGGCCGCAGCGCGACCCGTCCCGGTGCTACCCCAGAGGAGTTGCAACGCACCAGCGCCCAGCCTCAACGCGAATTGTTCCCCGAAGCTGGCCCCGAAGCCGAAGTGCAAACGCAACGCGCTACCCCGTCTAACTTCCAAAAAATGTTGGACTCTAAAAACATTCAAGGGCTGCGCGACGCAATTGAAAAACAACGCAAAGACAACTTGGCTGCATTGCAAGGTTTTGGCAAAGCTGCGCCCACGTTAAAGAACAAAGTTGAAACGGCAAAAAACACATACGAACGCAACTTGAAAAAATTGCAAAAAACTGTGGCCGTTTCAAACGAGTTTGACCGAGAAATGCAGACCGACATTGCCGCAGCTACAGAAGCGCAAGCTGCGTGGCAAAAACAAGTGGACGATTTGCGTGAACGCGAAGCCGAAGTCACCGCCATGCGCGATGCTTTGATGCAAGAACCCGAAGACATGTCCATTTTGATTAGCGCTCCTGCGGTGCTGAATCAAGAAAAAGCTATTCGTGTTGCGCTCAAACGCGCCGAAGAAGGTTTGGCTACCGCCAAAGAACTGACTGCGGCTGTGCAAGCCACCAATGCTGCACAAATGACTTTGGCCAAACCTGCTGTTGACCGCGCTGTAAAAGCTGAAGAGGATTTCAAGAAAGCACAAGCAGAACTTGCTGCGCTGCAAAACGAAGCCGCGCAAAAAGCACAAGCAGATGCCGCCGCTAAAGCGCGTGAAGAAAACCGTCAACCGGAAGCAGAACGCACCGCCGAAGAAAAACGTCGTGCGGCCATCCAACGTGGCCGTGAAGGGCTGGGGTTGGAAGGTGAGCGTGTGCAACGTGATGTCAGCGCGATCAAAGAAGACAAAGACGATTTGAAACGCGAACTGGGGTCGTGGAATAACGAAGTCAACAAATACACGAAAGCCGTCAAAGCGCTTAAGCAGCTTGAACCGACCGAAACTAATATTACTAAACTGGGCAATGCAGAATCAAAACTGCAAATTGCCAAAGAAAACGAAGCGCGGGTTGAGCTGGAGCTTGCCGGTATTGAAAGCGAAGCGCCTTTGGTTCGCACGCCTATTAAAGACCGCACCGAAGCCGATGAAGCTTTTGAAAGAGCGCAAATTCAACAAGCACGCGCTAGAAATGCTAAAGAAAACCTACCTTCAGAACTCCCTTCCGCACGCCGAGGCCCGGTCGTAAAACATGTGCGCACAGGTCGTACCGAACAAACGGGGCAACGCAAAGACGTTGTTGGCCGCGCCGATGCTGTTACCGATACTTTGATTGCTCGCCGCGCAGAATTAGCCGAGTTCAAACGCCGTGTAGATTTCTTGACTGAAAAAGGTAAACCTGTACCGCAAGCGTTGACCAACAAGCTCAATGCTGCACAAAAACGAACAGATGCTGCCGCAAAAATTCAAAAAGAAATTAGCACCCAAGAAGCTGCTGCCGCTAAAGAGCTGGCCAAAAGCAAAAAGAAGTACGGCAAAGACGAATTGGCACGCGAAGCCGGCGGTGAATACGAAAGCGCCCCAGTGACGTATTTGCGCAAAACAACCACCGAAGCTATCCGCGATGGCCGGATGCTGGATGTGGCCGACGAACTGGCCGAGCACGGGTCTACACAATTTGTGAAAGATTTGGCCGAACGCCTGCGCCCTTTGTTGATGCGCACAAAAATTGGTACAACACAAGACTTGATGGTGGATGGCAAGCCTGCTGGCGGCGCGTACTACCTCGCAGAAAACCGGATCGCGCTGGACGATCAAAACATGACCGAAGAAGATTTGGTGCATGAAATGGTTCACGCGGCTACCATGCGCGTTCTTCGCGCCGACAACGCCGACTTGACCCCGACACAGCGCAAAGCCCGTGACGACTTGCAAAAGCTCTATGACCAAATCAAAGAAGACCCTGCGTTTGCCAAAGAGTACGCCAAGAAAGACTTGGAAGAATTCGTGGCTGAAGCCATGTCTAACAGCAAACTGCAAGACAAGTTGGCCAGCACCAAAGTGGAAGGCGAGTCATTTTTTGACAAGCTCAAGCAGTTCATCATGCGCATGTTCGGCGTGGACACTCGCAGTGACGCATTCAAAACCGCTACTGACGCAATCGACAAGATTTTCAAACCCTCGGCCAAACTTGAAGCCGAAGTCAAGGCGCGTGCAGCGCCGACAGCCAAGGGGTTTGAGGACGAGCTGGGACTGGCCGAACGCATCATTGCCGACAAGCCGTCTATGCAGCAACAAATTGACGCCAACCTTGGGCTGAACTTTCGCACCAAATGGCTAGATCGTTTGGCACCGCTGGAGAAGATTGCGCAAACCATGATGGACCCGCTCAAGGGTACTCAGATGATGTTCTTCTTGCGCATGGCAGACCAAAAAATGTCTTTCACGCAGCAGGCGGCAGCCAATGGTGTGCCACAAAAAGTAGCTATCAAACGCGCTGATGGTCGCACGGAATACGTCATTGAAAGTCAGAAGGGCGCAAACCTCGCCAACATTGCCAAGACTTTGGGCAAAGCGCCGGGCATGAACCCTGCGGCAGCAAACCGCTTGTTCACGCTTTATTTGGCCGGCAAACGCGCAGAGCGTGTGGGTGCTGACGTGCTGAACTTTGATGTGTCCGAACAAGACTTGAAGAACGCAGTGGGCAAAATCGAAGCCAACAAAGAGCTGCATGATGTTTTTGAAGACGCACGCAACCAGTACAACGAGTACAACCGCAACCTAGTCAACTTCCTGCAAGACATGGGCGTGATCTCTAAGGAGACTGCCGCTTCGCTTTCCAAAAGCAACGACTACATTCCGTACTACCGAGATCGCAACGGCGAGGCTGAATTGGTTATTGGGGGTGAAGGCACGTATCGCGTGGGCAGTTTGAAAGACCAACCCCAGCTGCGCGAGTTGATTGGGGGCAACCAGAAGATTTTTGACTTCTTGACAAGCTCGGTGCAAAACACCAGCATGATTATGGACATGGGCTTGCGCAACATTGCCACCAAGAACGCAATGTTTGAGTTGCAAAGTTTGGGTCTTGCATCGTTTTACGGCGGCGAAGCCAGCGGCCCCAACGTGGTTCAGTTCCGCGAAGACGGCCAAGACCGGTACGTGCGCGTGGACACCGATGCCGCAGGCATCCCCTCAAACTTGTTGGTCAAAGGCATGGAAGGTATTCCGGTCAACAACTCCGCGCTTGTTCGCGCAATGGCCATGCCAGCAACATTGTTGCGCCGCGCAGTGACCGTGAGTCCTTTGTATTCCGCTCGTCAGATTTTCCGTGACTCGGTGGCCGCGCCCCTGACGTCCGGCGCTGACTTCACGCCAGTCATGGCGGCAATCAAACAGATTGGGAAAATGGATACCAAAGGCACGCTGGAGTCACGCGGTATTGTGGGCGGTCAGGTGTTCACTGGCGGCAACGAGGACTTGACGCGCATTTTGGGCGAGTTCCAATCCGGCAAGATTGGTTTGTCTCAACTGGTGGCCAAGGCCGAAGCCGTGGCAATGGAAGCCGATGCGCTGACCCGCCGCGCCCAGTACGACTCTTACATTCGCCAAGGGCTGTCTGAGATGGAAGCCACGCTCATGTCTTTGGAGTCCATGAACTTTAACCGCAAGGGCATGTCGCCCAGCGTGCGTTTGGCATCCACATTGATTCCGTTCTTCAACGCCCAGTTGCAAAGCTTGGACGTGCTGTATCGCGCCATGACAGGCAAGATGCCAATGAACGAGCGCTTGGATATCCAAGGCAAGTTGTACCGCCGTGGCGCGGCGCTTGCCGGTACTGCCATTGCTTACACGATGCTGATGCAAGATGACCCGCTGTACAAGAATGCACAGCCTGACGAGAAGTACGGCAACTTCTTTGTGCATTTGCCCGGCATGAAAGAGGCGCTGCGCGTGCCTGTGCCGTTTGAAATCGGTTACATCTTCAAGTCAATTCCCGAGGCAATCATTAACTCGATGGCCAGCGATGCTGGCGCGGAAGATGCGTACAAGGCATTCAAGACAATTGCCATTCAAACCATCCCCGGCGCGACTTCTGGATTCATGCCAGCAGGCGTCAAACCTTTGGTTGAGAACGCCACCAACCATTCGTTCTTCACAGGGCGCGAGTTGGAGTCCAAGGCCGAGCAAGAGCGCGAAGCCCAGTTCCGTTACCGCGATAGCACATCCGAGTTGGCCAAAGGCCTTGGTGCTATCACAGGTACTTCACCTATCAAACTGGAGAACCTGATTCGAGGATACACCGGCACGATGGGCATCGCCTTCACGCAAGCAATCAGTGCGGCCAGCCCCGGCAATGGCGTTCCTGCGCCAACCAAGAAGCTGTCGGAGATGCCGGTTATTGGCGCTGCGTTCCAACCAGAAGATGCTGGCGGCATGGTGAGCGATATGTACGATCACATGTCTCGCGCCCGTGAAGTGCAAAAGACCTACAACCAGTTGGTCAAAGAGGGCAACGGTGCGGAAGCTCGTCAGTACTTGCAAGAAAACGTCAACATGCTTGCCACTAAAACAATGACGGGCAACTTGCAAGAGACGATGGGCAAACTAAAGAAAGCGGAAATGGCGATCAAAGCGTCTAGCTTGACGCCTGATGAGAAACGCGCACGCTTGGATGAAATCCAAAAAATGCGCATTCAAATCGCTTCTAATGTCCGTGGGGTCTACGAAAAAACCACACCCCGATGAGGCCGTCACGGATGCCGGGCATAGCCCGAGCATCCAGCATTCTGTGAGAGATTGCGGCTCTCAAACCTTCTTCGCGCACGGCATCGGTGTCAAGGCAAGGGATGAAGAATCCCTGCCCCTTTTCAGTCTTCTCCCAAGGATAGTGTATTTTTAATTTCATCATCCATGTCCGATATACGACGACTGATCTTCAACGCTGACACTCGCATTTGAGGGCCTTTGGTTCTAGACGTCATGTCCTTCTTGGGCATGTGCGAGACGCTGAATTGTTGTGCCAATTGTCGCTTGAAATCGGCGTAACCGAAAGACATTGATGAACAGTACGCCTTGAGCAGTTGCTCTTCGATGTAGTAGTCAATGTGGTCGGTGGTCATCCCATGCTCAACACGGCCCATAATTTTGTTGCGAGTAAGTGACTGGTCAACCATCCCGCCGTGCCCAAGCTCTGCCAAAATCTTGCCGCCTTCAACGTGCTTGATGACGATAAAGCTGCCGTAGTTGTCGCGTGTATATGAGTTGAGTACATCCTCAGCCGACCTCGCGCTTGAGCGCACGTTCGAGCGTGCCGCAACAATCGTTTTCTTGATAACACCAATAATCTCTTTCATGGGGAAGTTGATGATGCCTGTGTGCTTGGAGCCAAAGATTGACCCAATAGCAATGATGGTGGCGATGCCAGCCATCCAGAAGCGCTCATCGTTTGTAGCGCCGAACTCGGTGTACGCATAGCGCACGGACTCGGGCACAAGTTTTTGCAAAAGCTCAACATTATCCACGAAGTACTGCACCAGACGCTCACCTACGTAGCCATAATTTTGTTGCAGCGACTTGATGGTGTCGATCTCGTGTGGCTCCCACGACAACTCATCGGACATGATGAACTCGATCAAACGGCGCAACTCACCTTCGGATGAGTGCATACGACCACCTGTGAGGCTGTCAATGGCATGGGTGTTTGACGACATGATCGCGTTGGTCATCCACGTAGACAAGTTGATGCGCTCTTTGTTGGAGCCGGACTCCATGCGCTCCTTGCCACGGCCTTCGGTCATGTCCAACAAGAACTCTGGGAACCACTCGAAGTTGTTGCGGTTCTTGCTCGTCACCTCATCTGTGATGAGTGGGAAGCTGTTGAGCAAGCCAAGGCGTTGTTGCATGGCCACAGGTGAAGTGCCCTTGCCTGTGCGGTAGTGCGTTGGGTGTCCCCAAACAGAGGCCGCAGCTTCGAGCGCCAGCGTCTTGCCCGTGCCCGACTCGGTTGAGCCGCAGTGGAACGTGATGCCGTAGATACCGGTGAACTTCATGAGCGGTGCGCCAGCACCGGCAAGCAGCACGGCCAAGTGTGTGTACATGCGCTTGTTGATGAGCAACTGCACGAAGTCAACCCAGCCAGCCAAAGAGCCAGTAGGTTTGGTGTTGGCCACAATGTTTTCCAAGCCGGGCATGGGCACGGTGACGGGCGGTGTGTTTTTGGAGAAAATCTTGCCGGCATAGACGATGGTGTTGTCTTCTTGCCAGCCGTAGTTTGATGGTACTTTCACAGCAACTTTTCCTGTACTAGCGGCTTCGACACAAGCGCGGACGTAATCCCACAAGTTCTTGTCGTTGCCAGAGCCAAATGAGGCGATGATGTTTTGGGATGCCAAGCATTTGACCGTTTCGTCTTTGCTGACGATGGCCTTTTGCGGCATGGTTATGTTGACGGCTCCGTTGGGGCGCAGCGCCAGCATGTGGATGGTGTGGTCGGGGCCTTGGTGCAGGATATCCACCACGAACAAATCGTAGGGCAAGAGCATCATTGGCTTTTTGACCATCACGCCCTCAGCGTCTTCCATTTCTTTCTCAAGAAAAATACCGCCACGTTGACCGTAGCCGTAGCCGCGAGGCGGTGTGGGGCGCAGAATCTTGACCACTTCAACAGGCGCTTGCGTGTCTTCTTGTGGCAACTCAACTTCGATTTCTTTTTCGCCCGTCTCGACTTTGGTTTCGCGTCCAAGCGCCAATGGGTTTGTAATCTTGCCAAAGAACTGACACCCGTTACAAACGCCCGGATTCTCGCTGTCGAATTTTGTGCAAGGGTATGGGCCTTTGATCTCGCCCAGCTTCTGGTGCATCCGCGTGGTGTCGTATGGGTGCTGTTGCGTCAACCACAGTGCGGCCTTGGCTCCATCCGAGCAGGGCTTGGCGATGCTCAACCACGCACGCCACAACGGCTCCATTCCTTCTTCGGTGGCGTTCTCCACGAAGTGCGACAACTGCAAGCACCCCTTGCCGTCCATAGTCTTGCGCAGAATGTTCTTGAAGCGCGTCTCGCTGTTCTCAAACAACTTGACTGCCGTGGCCGTGGGTGGGTTCTTGGCAAAGTCTGGGCGCATACCCAAGCCCTCGCCTGCTGGGGCGATGCTGTCTTCTTCGAGCAACTCGCGGATGCTGTCACGCAGCACCTTGAAATTGAACACGCTGCCTTCGGCCAGTACCGACACAAGGCGCGGCTCTGGATATTTTTCTTTAAAGTTGAATGTCTCGGGGATGCGCAGCACTCGGGCAGAGTCTGCGGTCACGGTCATGTCGATGTTGAGTTTCTTTTGCTTGCACAGCTTCTTGAAGTTCTCCGCCATTGGCTTCCAAACGTCAATGCTCACCGCTTCTTCAAACGGCCAATAGCAATGCAGCCCACCGCCGGAGCCGACCATCCAAGGCATACCTAGTTCACCAAGGCCAGTCTCTTGCAAGAATGCGTGCAGCGCAATCGCCGCTTGTTTCTTGCTGGCGTAGCCGTCCATGTCGATGAACAACGCTTTGATGAAGCGTGCATTTGCTGCTTGGCGCTTGCCCGAAACTTCAAACGTAGACAGCGCGAAGAAGACGTTCTTCTTGGCCGCAACCCAATCGTCTACTTGGGGATAAAAATCTTGAGTGGCTTGAACATAGATGTGCTCCTTTTTTGTTGTACTAAGCTCTGCCGCGCAATAGAACCCATGTCCCGGGGTCGGCAAAACCACCGCTAGAAAGTCAAGCGGACTCATAGAAATCCTCGGGAATTGTTAGATGAACAGGTCTTTTTGTGCAGGGTCTTTTGCTGGAAACGCATCCAAGGGCGCGAGGGCAATGAAGCGGCGCAACAATTCACGCTGCCACACCACGGACATGCCGTATTCAGAATCCATAGCAATCGCAGACAAACGAATCAACTCGCTGTTGCTCAAGTTTCGAGGTTGTAAATCTTGCATATTTTTCTCCACGCTTCGTCAGCGGTTTTTGTTTCTTTGAGAATCTTCAACAGTAGTTCAGCGCGTTGTTCGTAGGCAGGGAAAATGTCGCCACCCTTGAACCAGTTGTAAGCTGTTTGACGTGAAACGCCCAGCGCTTTAGATACGCGCACTACGGAGAAGTCGCGGTGGATAGCCCAACGGCCAAGCTGGTTGCCCAGCGTCTTTGGCGCGTCTGCTATTTCGTCGATTGTTTTTTGAGAGTAGGGCATTTTTGTGGGTGGAGGGTACTCGCAGCGCTTTCCCCTCGAACTCCTTATTTCTTGTTATTCCCCAAGTGGGAAGGGTGAAACGATGATGCGTGGTTCGAGGTAAACCACTGTTGCTTTTTTGGTTTTGGGGTCAACGCATTGAACCCAAGTACCGTCTGCGCTGGCGGGGCTATACAGACCGTTTGGATCGGCTTGTGGCAAGGTGACGTTGCCGTGGTCGGGTGTTTCGCTCATGCGTGCCACTCGTTGCGGGTTGGTGTACTGGGTGGCATAGGGCAAGCCAAAGCCAACAGAATCACACACTTTGTGCATCTTGCCGTTCATGTCCATAATGTATGTGGTGGTGGCCACATTGCGGTCACGCAGCTCCAAGATGTCTTTCATCATGCGCTTCTCTGCGAAGTTGGTGATGGCCGGCATTCCCACAGTTTCAACTGCACGAAGACTCATTTCTTCTTGCTTGGCTTTTTCAATTTGCGTTGAGGTTGGCTTAATTTGGTCGCAAGCCGTCAGGCTAATGATCAGGCAGGCAATTGCAAGGCGGGTGTAGTTCATTTTCCGCTCCTCAAGTCGTTGTAAAAGTTGCGCAGGTTGGCTGGCATACGGTCTTCGGGATACACCGAGAAGCGGTGCAACACGATGGCACGCAAAGCGTCTTTGTGTTCAGCGTCAGCATTGATGTACTGCAACTGGAGGTCTTCCAAGTCACGCACCATGCCGTCGTTGTACTGCTCAGACTCTTTGAACACCTTGTTGTCCAAGGCACGATACTTCGGTGCAAAGTAGCTGGACATTTCGTACCCTAAGAACGATAGCCCGACTATCAAGGCAAGCGCAGCAATGATTGCAGCAGGGATTCCTAAAAGCTCTTTCATGTTTGTTTCCTAGTTGGTTTGAGGTGAGGGCTTGCGCCCCCACGGTTCAGTTAGTCTTCATCGTCCCAGTTCGCAACCACTGAGGCCAAGTCTTTTTTGGCAGGCACAGCGTTGGTCTTGGCGGCTTTCTCGCGCACGACTGGAGTAGCTTCCTCTTCTTCCTCCTCTTCGGGCGCTGGCGCAGGGGCGGCTTTGGGTTTGGCTGCGGCCTTGGCTTTTGCTTTGGGTGGAGGTGGTGGGGCTTCGCCTTCTTCCTCTTCGGGTTCAGGCTCAGGTGCAGGAGCAACTTTGGCCTTGGCTTTAGGAGGTGTGCCAGCCAACGAGTCGGCAGGTTTGGCTTTGTCCATAGCGCCAGCGGTTTGCACCACGGCTTGGGCAGCATCGGGATGCTCGCCTTGTTTGGTGGCGGTCTCGAACTCGTCTTCGGTCAACCAGCGCATTGCTTTGAAGAACAGCTTGGGGCTTTCGGCCTTGGTGTCAAACTTCATGCGTGTGATAACCATGCTGGGGTCAACGGACTGTGCCACCAACCAACGAGCGTAGGCTTGCAGAGGGCGGTTCTCGCCTTCTTCTTTACCAAACAAAGACTTCGCAGGCACGGTCAACTGGAGCACGTCACCTTCAATGTCGTTAGCCATCACCACAGCCAAGCGTTGTTGGAAGCGGCAAGCGCGGCTTTCGCCTTCGCCAGAACCAGAGATGTTCTGTGGGCAACCTTCGCAAGTCTTGGCTTGAGGTTCTTTGATAGAAGCGTCAGGCGTGTCGCCATCGTTTGACCAGCAGTCAGGAGCCGCCGCAGTGTCGCCATCGTACTTGGCCATGTAGAAAGTGCGGGAGACTTTCGGCGCAGCTTTGACGATCACCACATCCAGATAGCGTTCTTCGATGTTGGCAACTTCTTTGCCGCCGGAGATCAAACGAAACACGCCACCTTTGATGCTGATGCGCTTGCCGGTGCTGCCGCCGCCCATCAAGGCTTTGGCGGTGTCAGAGAGTTCACCTTTCTTGGCGAATGAGGGCAGTTGGCCGGGGTTAAAGAGAGCTACATTGCTCATGGGATTTTCCTTACTTGGTTGGTTTACGGACGGAAATGCTGTACTCGGAATTCGAGTTCAAGCCGGGGGGCACAACGCCGGGGTTCTCTTCCAAGAACTGCTTCATGTTGCCCTGTGCAATTCGCTTCTCGAACAAGTCAAGAGCATCGTGCTGAATCACAAAGGATTTGAACGAGTCCCAGTCACTGGTCGAGTAGCGTGTGGATACGCCAAGAACAACGGTTCCGGCATCGGTGCGAACGGATGTGACGCCAAGCGCTTTCATCTGGTCTTTCATAGCGTTCTTCAAAACTTCTTGTTGCTCCTTGAGCGCTTCGACTTTGTTGTCGTACTCTTGGGTCAGCAGGTCGATCTCGGAACGGATGCGGCGATACACCTTCGCCATTTTGTCTAGAGGCACTACCTCTGCGGGTGCGTCTTGCGCAGTTTCTTCACTCATCACTTTCTCCTAGTTGATGCCGTCTTTGCGGCTGAAATGTTTGTCAAGGGTTAGACAGTGTACATGGTTTTCAAATGCTTGCAACTCCTTTCAAGATTTAATTTCTGTGTCGAACATTTGGGTTAAAAGTGAATGGTCACTAACCTTTCCTTCTAATGCTTTAAACATCTTTTTCTCGATTGGGCTACCCGAGATGTGGATGACTGTCACCTTGGCGGCTGTCTGTCCTTTGCGGTCAGCGCGTGCGCAGCACTGCACGTATTGCTCCACGCTCATCAAGGGGCCAAAAAACACCACAGTGTCGGCAGCAGTCAACGTAATCCCATGCGCTGTGGCTTGGGGCTGCATCACCAACACGCGAGGTTGTGGTTCATTTTGAAAGCGCCTGATGATGTCGGCACGTTTGGTGGCTGGCACATCGCCCTGAATGATCTCGTTGGCGATGCCGTGCTTGGTGAGGTGGCGGTTGATGGTGTCGATGCTGGAGCGAAACAGCGCGAAGATGATGACCTTGCGATCGGTCTCTTCCAAGATTTCTTCTAGTACCGACAGGCGGGGCGAGGCGTCGAATTCCGCCACTTCACCTTCGTCCGTGTAGGCTGCGCCACAACTGATCTGCAACAGCTTGCTCACGCCAGCGGCAGCGTTAACCGCGCTGATTGTTTCGCCTGCGGCCTGCACCAACATCCGCTCTTTGAGCATGTTGTAGTATTTGTTCTGTTGCGCTGTCATCGGCACTTCGCGGGTCATCGTCACCACGGGCGGCAAGTCCAAGCATTGTTCTTTGGTGAACCTGATCGCGGGTTGCAACGCTTCATGCACAAGATCGTGCGCGTTGGCTTTTGGTGCCCACTTAAACATTGTCACCTTGTGCATTACCTTGTCGCGCCACGCAGTGAAGAACGCTGGCACACCTTTGGGGTTGACTAGCTTGGCCAAGCCATAAGCATCAGCGGGGGACTGCGAAGCAGGCGTGCCTGTCATCATCCACAAGTGCGTGTTGGGCGCAATGATTGAGTTCAGTGACTTCCAGCGTTTGGTTGTGGCCGTCTTGTACGCATTGGCCTCATCCACAATCACGAGATCAAATTTGCCGTTGGCTTTGACTTCATCAGCAATCAGGTTCAAGCCTTCGTAGTTGACGATCACAAACTCATAGCTGTGCTGAATCATCTCGATGCGCGTTGCTGCCTTGGGGTGGTGGGCAATGATGGCGCTGCGGTGAATGATGCTGTTGTTTAAGTCCTGCATCCACGCGGCTTGCATGATCGACAGAGGACACAGAATCAAACAGCGGCGCACCTCTCCACGTTGCATCAAGTAATCCGCAGCCCACAGTGCCGAGAGCGTCTTGCCTGTGCCGGGTTCGCTGAACACAAAAGCGCGGCGGTTGAGCGTCAAGAAAGATGCTGTCTCCACTTGGTGCGCCATAGGTTTGAATCTGCCCGGCCACGCATAGCGCTTAGTAATAGGCGAAGGTACATCTTTGACGCCTATATTTTTCAGTACCCGCGCTTCATCTAATCCCCAAAACACAGCGACAGACGCAGAGCCATCAGCGTGTGTTTCAACGACTTGGCTTCTAGGAATGATGCTGTATTTTTCTGGCTGTCTGGTTCTGATGAGAAGTGCTTTGTTGTCAATGATTTCCATCGCTTGTCCTAGTTTTATTCTTCAGGGTCGAATGCAGGCGTTCCCGTTACCAACAGCACATCGGCCAACATACTGATAGCCAAGTCGATTTCTTCGTCCGTCAGTACGTCTTTGATAGGGCAACCGGTATCTAAAAAATACGCTGCCTTCATCACCTTGTCTGCTAAGGTTGCTTGTGTCATTTGTTATCCCCTTGATTGGCGCTCTTGCTTCGCAGTCTTAGGTTGCCCTTGGTTGACTTGCCGCCTTTGCGCAGCGGCTTGATGTGGTCGATGTCTTTGCCTGAACGGTCGATGCCTGCTTTGTCGTATGCACGACGAGCACGCTGGCGCTCATGCTGATCTGAGCCGGGGCCTGATTTGCCCGTCTTCAAATCTTGTTGGTACTCTTTTTTCCAATCACGTTTAGTTGCCATGATTTACTCAATGTTTTGGGTTGAACTCACAGCTAGTGCAGGGGCAGTAGCCGCACAAAGGATTCTTGTTTGGATTCCAAACACCGCTCTCAAGCGAGGACTCAATCTTACCGATTCGCTCACGATAGCGCCACCACTCTGACTCGGCCTCGGCCACCATCATCTGGTCTTTGACCGCATCGTTCTTGACTACAAACAAAAGCATTGATTTAACGCGGCGAAGGTGCGGAAAGTGCGCAAACACCATCATGGCCATCAAGCGCAACTGCTCCCTGTCGGGGTATTTGTTGCTGCCCGTTTTGTAGTCGGCTACGTAGGCCGTCAAGTTGTCGTCGTCAATAGACAAGAAGTCAGCGATGCCACGCACCCACGCTTTCTTATCAAACCACGAGACGGGGTTGAGGTTGGCGTCAAGCGTCATCTTGTACTCGGCCAGCTTGCGACCGGGCAAACTCATCAAGGAGTCCACCACAGGTTTAATGAAGTCGAACTCGGGCGGCAGTGGCGTGCCGTCCTTGACGTACAACTCCGCAGCTTTGTGAAGGTTGTTGCCGTAGCGCGAAGCCTCGGTTTCCTCGAACGGGAATTTCTTGAGCACGCGCACCTCATGGTATTTGCGTGCGCAATTTTCATAGTCTTTGAGAGCCGTGTGGCTCCACGATACGTGCGGCATTAGAACCTCGCTGATGCAATTGCTTTGTGAAGACGGCTTGATAGGCCGGTGACGAACACTTCGTCTTTGGTCAGTTTATACCGGCCCATGTCGTACAAGATAGCATGAATCAACTCGTGCCAGAACGTGTCTCGCACATCATTTTTTGCTAGCTTGCGTTTGTTATGCGTGGTGCTGACCTTGATCTTCTGCGCGGGGTAGTTGACCTCCCCCAACATGCCATGCTCTTGCATGGCCTCGACGACCTCGATCGAGTACCACTTATCGCCCACTTTGATTTTTCTTGGTATATCCACTTTAGCCCTTTGCTAGTCCATATCTACGGTGATGGCCACCGTCAGCCTCTAGAGGAATCCCCGGCATGTAGGAAGGAGCGATGGTCATCTGCTCCAACACCCAGTCCGTGGCTTCCTTAGCTTCTTCTTGCGGTGCAACCGCAATCAACTCATCATGCACTGTTCCCTTGACAGGGTAGCGCTTGTTCACACGCAACATACCATCAGTCATCACGACTCGCGCAACCGCCTGCGTCACGTTGTTTGTCACCTTACCTGCGTACAGCTTGGTGGGCTTCTTGCCCTCTTCGCCATACACCCAGTTCATCACGACATCGCCTTTCTTGCCCAGCACTTTCTTGCCGTCAGCGTCTAGCTCGGGTTCACGGCGCAGGTTGGGGTAGAGCAGGCTCATGCCAGAAGGCAGCACGATCTCTTCTTTCTTGAATGTCACGCACTTGTGCGTGTACTCTTTGCCGCCGTACAACGCGGTTTGAATCAAGCCCTCACACATTTGCCAGAACGAAGTCACAGGGTGCGCTGTGGCGCGGTAGATGTCGATGATCTTCTTGGCCGCAACGCAATGAATCAACAACTCTTGCGTGGTGCAGGTGTGCGGTATATCTTCAAGCTTTTTGAGGTTGTCCGAGTTCTCAAGGAACTTGTAGATGTACCCGCTATCTACGCCCAGCTTTTTAGCGAACTCCTTGCCGTACCTAACAGGGGGCGCACCGAGGAAGCCAACAAGTAGCTGCGCACTAAATGACGCCCATCCCAATCCGTAGCCGCATCCAAGCAACGCGCTCTTGGCAGACTGGCGTAAGTCCGGATGGCTCTCTTTTGTGAGGCCGGGGATGTTGAACATTTGAGCGCCGAAAGCGGCGTAAGGGTCGCCCCCAGCATTGAAGATGTAGAGCATGTCGTCGTAATCCGAAAGCCACGCAAGAACTCGCGGTTCAATTTGCGATAGATCGCCGACGATGAGTTCATAGCCTTCGGGAGCCATAATTGCTTTGCGTAGGAATGAGCCTCGCTTGAGGTTTTGCATGTTGATTGCGCTGCCCTTGCTCGCTGTCCAACGTCCTGATAGTGCCCCGTAGTATGAAAGTGGAACAGGTAGCGCCCCCCTTCCGCTGATATCAAGAAAACGCTGCGCCCGGGTCCGCTCCGTGGTTGATTTAACTTTAAGGCGAGCCTCGCAAAGCAGTCGGACATCTTCATTGTCGCCGTTGAGGAGCGCTTGAAAGAGCGCATCATTCTTTGCAAGCGCAAGAGTTTGCTTTCCGGTGGTCTTGCTTTTTTTCTTTGGCGCAGGTACACCAAGAGTTTCGAGAAGCTTTGCGAATTGAGGATTTGATGCAAGCGCAGTTTCTTCGATGCCGAGTTTTGTAAGTAGTGACTCACGTTGAACTCCTTCTTCATATAGTGCTTTGATGAGCATCTCACGATCTAGCTCCAGCACGGGTTGCGTGTACATCTTCAACGTCATGTCAATGAGTCGAAGTTCTTTGGTTGGGTAGCCTACAGCGAGGCGTTTGAAAATCTCTTCGCAAAGAAAGACATCGTGCTTGCAGTAGTCCGCAAGCTCCGCTTCAATCTCGGGCGTGAGTTCTTGTAGGCCATCCGTGGAATGCACGGCCTTGCCCTTGGGCGGGAGTTCAAACGCTTCGGCAAGTTTGAAGAGACTATTGCCGACTTCGACGCCCCGTAGAGCGCGTGCCATGCTGAGGCTGTCAAAGATAAAACAGGGGTGGACGTTGTAGCACCAAGAAAGGATGGACACATCAAACTGGGCGTCGTGGGCAAGCACGGCAGTGGTGCTCCAGTCATAGGTGGATAGGACTCGACGTAGTTCATCGCCTCGATACCACTGTGTGATTTTGTCTGTGCCGAACTCGTGGATGCACGCACCGAATGCTTTGAATCGTTTGTCACGGATGTACTCCTCTGTTGTCATCTTGGAAAGTGTGTAGTCTTTAGAACTCCAGCGCGTCTCGAAGTCGATGACCAGCAGTGTTTTGTATGGTGCGTTCATTGCTGGGCGTTTCTTGTTAAAAACTGTGTTGCTAAACCCACTTGCTTTTTTGTGTAGCTGCTGGGCAACGAAGATCCTACTTTGTGTACAGACGATTCTGGAGGACAAACTTCTCTTGCTCTACGCTCAAGCGTGTCATAGTCGGCGTCTGTAAGCACGGGTTCTGCCAACACATAGTAGAGGTAGCGGTGCGCCATAACTTCGTCTTCGTATTCTTGTGTCATGCTTGCCCCCTTGCTCGGATTGTTTTTGCGGCAAACTTAAAGCAAACCTTCTCAAGTTCTCTGTAGGCTTTAATCGTTTCGACAGTTTTTGCACACGCCTCACGTTCTTGTAGAACATCCCAATGACGTTGACAAATAATGTTCTCAAGGTCTGAAATTTTCTTTTCGTAACGCAGTGCTACCAGTTTGGCAAAACGCTCAAGATATTTTGGCTCAACAAATCGAACCTCATACCCATTGTCATGTGCTCCAGCCTGTCTAGCCATTTCAATGATTTCATCTTCTTTCAATTCATCATCTCCTTGTCAGGTGCGTCACTTTGATTGACCTCCACCATAACCTCATACGCATCGCTAATGATCTGCGTGGTCAGCATCTCGTCCACGTTCACGCCAATCACAATGCCTTGGGGCGACTTGTCGTTATCCACAATCACCACGGCACGCATGTCGGGGTCAACGTAGCACTTGGCCAGTGTTGAAAACAGCATCTTCATGTGGTCGCGCTTGCGCTCGGGCAGCGACATGATGAGTTCTAGAAAAGCGTTTTGCGCTTCTGTTAGCGAGTCCTTGACGGCTTGGCTTATTTGTTCCATTTCAATAATTCCTTTATGTTGTCTACGTTGTGTTCATCAATCACGAAAGCCAAACCTTTGGCTTGTTGAATGCGCTCGATTTCGCGCAGTTGCAGTGGCGTGGGCTTGTTGCCGTTGGCCTTGCATTCAAACGCTACAAACAGTCCGTTGTAGCAACCAATCACATCGGGTATCCCTGCACGTCCCATGCCGTTTTGCACAGGCGAGAAGTTGTAGATACCCATTGCTTCAAGGTGTTTCTTTAGCTTGGCTTTTACTTTTGCTTCGGGGGTCATGCTGCGCCTTTAGGGGCGAGATGCTCGCGTGCATAGGCGCTCGAATCGGTGACTTCAATCACGCCATCTAAGTTTCTACCCCATTTAACTTCCATGCCACGGGTCAGCTTCACGTCAGGCGCGTTGAAGGTCTTGCCATCATTGGCGATCTCTTTGTTGAGCACCGCAAACACTTCGGTGAGGGACGTACCCAAGGCTTTCAAACAACGTGAGTAAAACCAAATCGTCTTATCCACATCCGGCAAGCGAGTCGCGCTGGGGTCAGAGGCAAGAAGGATATACAGCAGGCGCAAAGCAATCCAATCGGGGGCTTGTAACAGTTCCATGATTTCTCCAGTTGTAGGGCGAGGGGGTTTGTAGATTGGTACCGTGCCCCCTCGATGTCACGGCTGAAAGGTTCAACACTGCCCAAAACTCACGCGGCGTGCCGCGCCTAGGGGAGACAGTGTTGCTACGCTAGGCTTCACATCTACAAGGCTAGAACAAAGCGCAGTTATGATTTTCCCCCTAGGTATTGATCTCTACGGGTGTCAATTCTTTTTCTTTGGCCAGCAAGAACAACAGGCAGCACCCAGCGTGCGCAAGGTGTGAGAGGCCTGTCTCGGGGTCTAGCTCCTCGTCTTGGTTGTAGGCAACGAGGTGTCGCAGTGCGGCGGCTAGGTAGCGTTGTTTGTGGTTTGGCACAGCACGCCAGTTGTTGCGTGCGTACTTCTTCGCGCCAAACTCCAGCACCTTCACAATCTCTTCGAGACCACTCCAAGGCACGAGTGTGTAGTCCAGTTTGTCGGCATCAAACTTCAAGCCGATTTGGTTTTCATTGGGGATAGGTTTAGTCATGAGGCCTTCCTAGTTTGTTAATCGTTTGACAAATCATATCAGAGTTTTTTGGGCTTGTCTTTGGGGACTGTGCCCATGTTCAACTTGAGGTGTGCGTCATGGCGGCGCTTCATTTCTTTACACTCCGCAAGCAGTTGTTCGAGTTGTTGCAGGGTGTACATGCCCTCCGGTATATGGAAAGTATGCGTCCCATAAACTTTGTATTCAACTGGTCTCATGTGTTCTTCTCCTTGAGTTTGACTTCAAGTTCTTTTGCAAACTTTGACAAATTACCACCGCTTTTTTCGTAGCAAACAGACCGCTCATCAGTATCTAGCCCTACCCATGTGCGTTTGGTCAGATTCTTGATATATCCATCCAACGCTCGAATAACAGCGTCAGCCGCCTCATCAACAGGCACATCAGGATTTGCCGTGATGCCATCCTTTGTGATGCGTAGCACCTCACGTTGATAGCCTTTGGACGTATCGTAAAAAATAATGTTGTTTGGCGGCTGATTGAAGCTGTACTTTGGGCTGTCTGGTATTGTCAGCTTGCTCATGTCGTAGCCGTGGTATCCGTCTTTATCCATTGTTCTTCTCCTTGAGTTTGGCTTCAATGGCTTTATACAAAGTTGTTGGGAACATCATGCTGGTGCCGCCGTCAGTCCAATGCTTGTCAACTTGTTCTTGAATCTGTGTGTATAGCTGGTTAACCTCCTCATCCGTCAGCCCAACCCATGTGCGGGGTTGTGGGTGGGTATAAAGCGCTATGTTGACGGGCAGCACCATCGCTGGGTTTGTTGGCTCAACAACAAACCGTCCACCAAACACGCCAGTAACAAACGCTATAGGCTCGTCCTGCTCAAACACTGGGTTGTTCTCTCCGCAGTACCTTGTCTGCACCACTTCTTTGAAGCACGGGCGGATGCCGCGCATATCAACCCAATCTTCACCGTCCCAGCGCAGCATGGTGTTGATTCCATCCGCTGTTACCAAGTAAAAACCTTTCTTTAATTCAATCATCACTATCCTCCCAAGGGTGGCTCGTTGCATCAGCGTACAAAGCCAAACAACCACCAACAATAAAAATGGCAACGATGCCGCCAACAATAATGTCAATCCAGTCCATCATTTGCCTCCACGTTCAAGTTTAAAAAGCATCATGGTGGCAAAGCCCCCCGCCCATACAGACAGAACGAATTTCAATTGCAGCGTCCAGCTAGCCGTGTCCCAGCTTGCTGAGATGCCAGCGCCGATCACGTACCAAAACGCATAGCTAATGATGAACGGGGTCATGATGAACCCAATGGTTGCAAAATACTTTTTCATGCTTTCTCCTGTTTTACGGGTTGCCCAATCATTGCTTCTAGTTTTTTTATCTGCACCTCTACCTGTTGCGTGTTGAGGTTCAAGAACTTGATGAGCCATTCTTGTTGGGCGATCCATACCAATCGCTTGAGTGCAGGCGAGTCGTGCTCAATGCCTGCGGCTTTTAACATTTCTTCGTGTGTCATAGTGGTGATTCCTCATGGTTGTCAGGGTTGAACTTCGGGATTTTGTTTCCCTTGTCCTTCGGGTTGGGGAATGGTGGGAACGGCCACATTGTTTTTCTCCTTGAGTGCTAAAACTTCACGCTCTACGCAATCCAAGAAAAATGAATGCGGTTTGTTCACGAAAAGAATGTTGTTCTGTACGGGTCGCAGTTCTTTGATGATCTGCAAAACCTTGTCGTATGCTTCTGTTGTCATGCCTTTTTCTCCTTAAAATCATCGACTGCGATGCAGCCACGTTCTCGACAGCCCTCGTCCATGTCGGGCAAGAACTCATCGAGCGCCTTGTAAATCTTCTCGCGCAACAAAGACGGTGAAGCATGGT
>Ga0208871_1000025_pt1 | contig 54223 bp, 95 predicted proteins | sample CryBogCBE19Jun07_FD_184592 | JGI IMG/M metagenome (GOLD analysis project Ga0208871, IMG submission 184592) | Freshwater microbial communities from Crystal Bog, Wisconsin, USA - CBE19Jun07 (SPAdes) | ecosystem: Environmental > Aquatic > Freshwater > Bog lake | place: Crystal Bog, Wisconsin, USA...
GATCTTTAGCGTCTTGCAATATCTCAACGTAGGTCTGATAGTCTTTCATATTTTCCCTTTTAATTCGCTATCACTCATTTGACTCCATCAGTAATATTTTTATAATGCTTCCGCAAAGTGTCCAAAATCTTCTTTTCTTCTATTTCTAATTCAGCTTCTGGTTGACTAGGCTCTTGCCCCAATTTCGCCTTAAAATTTCCAACAATGCGATTACCCATTTGGATACGCAATTTTTGAACATCATACGCGCCACGAACTAAAGTCTTTATGTTTGACATAATTTTCTCCTAAAATGGAATATCAGAATCATCACCAGAAGCCTGCGCTTTATGGTCTGCGGGTTTTTCCACCTTGTTTAAGAACTGGATTTTATCCGCAATGATTTTAGTGGAGTATTGGTCAAACCCTTCTTTGTTTTTCCACTTGTCTGTTTGTAAACGACCAGAAACAAATATCAAAGAACCTTTTGAAAGATAATCGCGTGTCAGGTCAGCAAGTTTTCCAAAGGCGGTAATGTTCACCCATTCCGTGCCTTCTGCTTCTTTTGATTTCCAGTCGCAAGCGATTGAAAAATTAGTAACAGAAGCACCAGTTGATAGCAGACGAGATTCTGGTTCTTTCCCAAGACGACCTATAAAATTACATTGGTTTAACGAGTTCATAGCATAGTCCTCATAATAGATAATGCGTCTTCCACATCGGAATCAAATTTAATAACCGCTTCCCTTATTTCGTTGATGCGCTTTTCGTCCCATTCCAATCGGATAATAATACCCTGCAAATTAGCAGGAAACTCTGGGTTAAAAGATACAAAGTCATTCCACTTGCGACCAAGACAATCCATTTGCCAAAACATTTGCAATTGATATTTGGCAGGTATCTCACGGTTTTTAAATGTAGCAAAATGAGTTTTTTTAATGGGACATTTAATCTCAATCAAACCATCACCCACTAATCCGTCAGGGCTTGCGCCTGATCGTTCTATTGTTGGATGCTTAATCAAACCCACTTCTTCCACCAAGTTACCAGTGGCGGCTTCGTACCATTGTCTTGCAAGCGGTTCGCGTTCCACACCATCTTCAATGGCTTGGTTAGTAAAACTTTCATCATTGGGCGTTCCCGTCAGCCTTTGCAAAGCTAAGTCTACGAGGTAATTTTCACGTGACGCAGAAGGTCCTGATTTGGTCGTAGCCATAAGGTCGGCTATTTTTGATGCCGTTATCAGACCGCAACGCGCCTGAAACCACTCTGGAGTTTTTTGTTCCATTAGATTTCTTCCTCTGTCGCTGAATCGTCAGCCGCTTTAGCGGTTGCTTTCAAAATATCAGCAACATCCATCCACAACTTAACTTTCATTGGGGACTTTGGTATATCTTTTTGTGCTTTTTGCAGCGCAGCAAGCCCCAACTTCGCAGCGTTCTCTAAATTCGGAAGATGCTCCTTTATAAAAGACTCAAATTCCTTGTCTGTTTTTTCTTCTTCCACTTTAACTTCAGGCGTTTTCGTATCGTCCCGCGGCAAGTCCTCGCCAGAGTAGATATACAAAGCAATACCTGTAAGCGCAATAGCCTTTACCAAACACCTTTGCATGGCGGTGTTCATGGCAAACGAATCAGGGTCAGGTACGGCTCGGTTCTTATAGTCCATTACGGGCAATTGAGCGGTCATGGGTTTACCAAAAGCCGTTACGGTACAAAACACCATTACAGTGCCACCACCGTAAATTTTGGGTTCTGGGTAAACCCAGTTTGCGTCAGGGTCTTCGCGCAACAGTTGGTCAACAGCCCACGCCCATGACAAATAAGATAGACCGCCTTTTTTCTCAATGTGTTCGTTTACATTGATGGCTGCTAATCGTTCAAAATGGCTCGGTTCTTTCATAATTTTCTCCAGAATCAAATAGTTATAAAGGTATTGCAAAAACACCTGCTTCGGACTACTCTTGAGCCTTGAGTGTCTACTTCGTTCTGCAATCTGTCAAGGGGCTTGACGAAATATTTTTCGGGGCGTATGTTTGCTTTTAAGGAGGTACTATGAACAACGTCCACAACCAGATAAGCCGCGAATCTTCCTTACCCCGTTTAAGAAGAATTCTAAAACTTCGTAGTAAAGGTGCGACATGGCAAGCAATCGGTGATTTGCTCGGTGTGTCCCGCCAACGCGCTTTTTACTTAGGTCAAAAAGCAATTTTAATAATGAGGAAAAAATGATAATCGAACTAGAGAAAATTCGTGTTGATGGTGGAACTCAGTCAAGAGTATCAATAAATCAAGAACTTGTAACGGAATATGCCAACGAAATTATGGAAGGTGAGATATTTCCAGCGATTACGGTTTTTAACGATGGAGCGTCAATTTGGTTAGCAGAAGGATTCCATCGGTACTTTGCCCACCAGAAGGCAATGGTGGAATCCATAGAAGCCGATGTAAAGATAGGTACTGTGAGAGATGCCATATTGTTTGCCGTAGGCTCTAACGCCACTCACGGGCTTCGCAGAACCAATGCGGACAAGACCAAAGCCATTACAATACTATTGAAAGACCCTGAATGGTCGGATTGGTCGGATAGGGAAATAGCTCGGCAGACCCAAGCCTCCAACCATTTAGTCGCCAAGATTCGTAAAGATTTAAGTGGGAATTCTCCCACCTCAAAAAGAAAACCTATATTAACCAAAGACATACCAGAGCCAACAAGTGAAATTGTGACACAGGTTTTGGCTGTGAATGATTTGGACAAAGAAACAATTGAAACCTTGCTCGAAGAAAATGACCGCCTAAAGTCACAGATCGCCATAGGTTTAATGCCCACAAACGATGAAGAAAAGCATTTGGCAGCGGCTTATGTTGACCAGTTGAGAGCCGAAATCAAATCTCTTAAAGCAGAGAACCGCGCTTTGAAAGAATCTCGTAACAGCTTCCAGACGGCTAACGCTGAATTGAAGAATCAAATCAAATACTTACAATCTCAATTAAGAAAGCTAGAGAAAGCGGTATGATAGAACTAAGACCAAGGCAGGTAGAATGTCTGGCAGAGTTACGTCAAAATTTTGCCAAAGGTATTCGTACCCAGATGCTATACGCTCCCACAGGCGCAGGAAAAACTGAGGTTGCCATAGCCATGATGGAAGCGTCCCACGCCAAAGGGAAACGATCTGCCATGCTCTTAGACCGTATAGTCTTATGTAACCAGACCTCCGAGCGGCTAGACAGGTATTCTATCCCGCATGGCGTATTGCAGTCGGGTCATTGGCGGCACAGACCTGACGAGAGGATACAGGTCTGTTCAGCGCAAACCATTGAAAAGAGAGATTCTTTTCCACAGTTAGACCTTTTAATTGTTGACGAGGCTCATTGTACGAGAAAGCAAACCGCTGCATTTATAGCTAACCGTCCTGATGTAAAAGTTGTGGGTCTTAGTGCTTCCCCGTTCACCAAAGGACTGGGTAATATCTACGAATCAATTGTTTCAACAATGACCACCGAGAATTTGGTGGATGAAAAATGGCTGTCCCCGCTCAAAGTATTTGTAGCGCAAGAAATAGACATGACGGGGGCTAAAAAGATTGCCGGAGAATGGAGCGAAAAAGATGTTACAGAAAGAGGAGTCAGAATATCGGGTGACATTGTGGCTGAATGGGTCAAGAAAACTCACGATATATATGGAGAGCCAAGAAAAACTATTGTGTTTTGTGCAGGAGTTGCCCACGGAGAAGATTTGTCAAATCGTTTCCGTGAAGCCGGATATAACTTTGTCAGCATTAGTTACAGAGACGATGACGAATACAAAGCTGAAGTCATGCACGAATTCTCAAAACCTGACACAGATATTAACGGACTTATAGCCACTGATATTTTGACTAAAGGTTTTGACCAACCTGATGTAATGATTGGGATTTCAGCAAGACCATTCTCAAAATCGCTGTCTTCCCATGTTCAACAAATGGGGCGCATTATGCGCGTCCATGAAGGTAAAAAATATGGTACTTGGATATGCCATTCTGGTAATTATCTTCGTTTTCGTGACGCTTGGGATTCCATCTATACCGATGGCGTTCACCAACTAGACCAACATTCCGACAAAGCGCAGCGAGAGCTGACCGAACATGAGAAGAAAGACGCTCAATGCCCAAAATGTCATCACCTATGGCCTAAAGGGTCGGATACCTGCCCTAATTGCGGTCATGTCATGGTACGAAGAAATTCGGTAGTAGAGGTGAGTGCGGAGATATTAGAACTGGATATGATGAAGTCCGCACCAAAAGACACCAAGCAGTTATGGTATTCCCAACTGCTTTATTATGGCCGTTCCAAAGGCTATAAAGAAGGATGGTGCGCCAACAAATATAGGGAAAAGTTCGGGGTATGGCCTAGAGGATTGTCAGAAACAGCCATTCCACCTAGCCATGAGGTTTTGGGATTTATCACACATTCAGCAATAAAATGGGCAAGGAGGAGGGCAGCGTGATTGAGTTTATGAACTTTGCACAGCAACATGGGTTGATTATGTCTTATCTGACGATAGGTAAGTTAATCAGAACCCCTACCGAAGACCATCCCCAAAAACGAAACGGGGCTTATCTGTTTACAGGGTCGTTTGGGTGGGTAAAGAATTGGGCTACCATGACGGAACCTTCTTTATGGTTTGGTGATGGCAAGGAGGATAAGCGTGAAATACAGAAAGCAATTAGAAAGTCGCAGGATGACCGGAAAAAACGGCAGTTACTGGCGGTTCGCAAAGCGCATGAGATGTTGGCGGGTTCTCGTCTTGAACAACACGCCTACCTTGACGGAAAAGGGTTCAAGGAACTTGCTTACAATGTCTTACGAAAAGAAGCCGAACAGCCTTTACTTCTCGTCCCCATGTACGTTGGAAATGGTTTAGTTGGATGCCAGACCATCACCATAGACGGTGACAAAAGGTTTATTTATGGGCAACGCTGTTCGGAGGCGGTATTTTCTTTAGGCTCTGGGCGTGACACATGGCTTGTGGAGGGATTTGCCACAGGACTAAGCCTCCAAGTATGTCTAAAGGCTTTGCGCGTCCCTTATCGCATCCTAGTGTGTTTTAGCGCAGGGAACATGAAGAACATGGGTGGGAGAATTCCCACTTGCACCGTTATGGCAGACAATGACTCGTCCAATACAGGTAAAAAAGTAGCCGTAGAATCAGGTCATAAATGGCTTATGCCACCTGAAAAAGGTATGGATTTCAATGATTTATGGAAAGAAATGGGTACTTTTAAGGCTTCCCAATGGATTTATAAGGAACTTGCCAAAAACGCCCATGCTTGATATTATTCTTTCACCGGTTGGACTACCGAAGATGAGCCTAATGCTCAGGTCCAAAACCCCATCGTTATCCCCTTTCGATGGGGTTTTTCTTTTAGGGGTTGCATTATGAAACGTATTTTGATATAGTTTTTTTAAGCCATAGGGATGGAATCCTATGGGGCATAAATAAGCGGGGGTTGAGGAAAGCTCAATCCGGTTTTAATAGTCTTATTTCTGTTAAAACTGTCCAGCCGCTTACTATGCTAATCATTCCTAGCCCCGAGCGGTGTAAGCCTCTTGGGGCTTTTTTATTATGCAATCGTATAGTGGGGTCCATAACCCAGACCTAGCGGATCAGTTGTCAGGATTGCCGCGATAAACGTGATTAACCGGCTCCCGAAAGGAGAACCACCCGGGGCAAGGCGATAGACGGTGAGAACACCCGATGAGCCTTACCATTCTAGATAAACCACACCTGATGGGAAATCCCCCAAATCCCCGGGGGTGAGGTTTTACGCCCTTCGGTTGCAGAAGTGGACTATTAACTTTACCTCAGTCAATTGGGTTTTTATCCATGGTAATAATTTGGAGATCGAGCAATGAATTTATATAGCCTCTGGTTTGGCACTGGCAAAACACTAGTGTACGGTTTACGGGAAGATTTTTACAAAGGGGTAGATAAATACTCAATAGATGCTCCGTTTTATATGCCACCTGGCGAAATGAAAAAAGGCTTCCATGAAAAACTTATTTACTGTTCCGTGGTACGGAGAGAGGCGTAAATATATTAAGTCAACCCCCTTGACAAACTAATGGGAAAGAATAGACTGAACTCATGGAAAACAACGAGGAGTGCGAAAAATGTCAACAAAGAAGTTGGGAGCCACGGTCATCAATATACGACCTAAAGTGTCTGGAGTGCTGCATGAACTTATTGCTAACGGCACAAAAAGACCCAAGAATACAAGAGAGCCTGCTGAGAGCGATTTTATTATCCAAGATTTCCCCACCATGCCTAAGCAACAAGCTGAAAGAGATAGCTACAGGTGCTATCAATGGGGACAAATAATTTATGTGCCTCATTACACTAAATCGTGTTTTGTAGGACCCGGTTCTATTGAGTATGCGGAAACAGACCTTGTTGCCAGAGGATGTACCAGAATCAAACGACATCTGTGGGTAAGGTCTTTGATACCGCATAAACTTTAAGGAGGAATGTAATGGATTCTGTAACACATGATCTAAACCGCTATCTAAAACAGATGGACGAAGAAGATCGTTTTGATGCCGCAATAGAGAACATGGTTACAGACCTTATAAAAGAAGGTTACACGCATGATGAAGCCGAACATCACGCTCGCGGAGTATTGCAAAACGAGTGCCAAAATTGTTTTGGTCGCGGGTGCAGAAAATGCGAACCACCTGATAGAGATGATGATTTATGGGAGGGTGTATGAATAATTGCTGCAACGGTAATTGCAATCAAGGGCGCGATTGTCCGCATCTAGGCGACCAGTTTGTTATGGTGCTGGCAGTTGTGTGTTTTGTAATCTTTGTGATTGGAATAGCGTTGGGGGGAATAAAATGAACAATCCATATGAAAAGAAAAAACGCATATTCACGCCCGAAGTTATTGCAGAGTTAGCTGCGGCTAACAAAGTAGCGCGTGAAAAGAAATACCCGTTTCTCAAAGATTATGTTCCGGCTCCAGTGTTTGTGGATAACCTGCGAAGGATGAAATGAAAGGGAATTATATATTTAACTCCCAAAAAAAAGCCGCGAAATTTACTTTTATTGATTTATTCGCAGGTATCGGTGGAATAAGATTGCCGTTTCAAGCATTAGGAGGGCGATGCGTCTTTACTTCGGAATGGGATAAATTTTCACAAAAAACTTATGCTGCAAACTTCGGTGAAATGCCAAGCGGTGATATTACCAAGATCACAGCAAGTTCAATTGATGATCATGATATTCTTTTAGCTGGTTTTCCTTGTCAGTCCTTTTCCCAAGCGGGGTTAAAAAAAGGATTTAATGACACTCGTGGCACTATGTTTTTTGAAATACAACGAATATTGGCTGAAAAGCGACCTAAGGCATTTCTTCTTGAAAATGTGAAACAGCTTCAAGGTCACGACAAAGGCCGAACACTCGCAACAATCTTGGATATTTTGAGGGGAAATCAACAACAAGACATTCCCAATGATATTCCAATGAGCGAGGATGCACGTATGGCTCTTTCAAAAAAGTTAAACTATTGGGTTGATGTGAGGGTGCTTCGAGCTGCTGATTTTGGCGCGCCACAAAATCGTGAGCGAATATTTCTAGTCGGTTTTGATCGCGATTACTTTGGCCCTGAATGTTTATTTGAAGACTATTTCAAATGGCCTATGCCACCAAAAGGGGAGACTCGCGTTGGTGAGATATTAGAAAGTTACCATGATATTCAGAAATTGGGCGACTTTTACACGATTTCAGACAAATTATGGAACGGTCATAAACGTCGCAAAGAACAGCATGTTAACAAAGGTAACGGATTTGGCTACACTTTATATAATGAGGATAGTGCATATACAAATACACTCAGTGCTCGATATTATAAAGATGGTTCCGAAATCCTAATTGATCAATCTGAGTATGGGAAAAATCCTCGAAAATTGACGCCAAGGGAGTGCGCAAGATTACAGGGGTTTCCTGAAAAGTTTGTGGTTGATGCCGTTTCAAGAGGACAGATTTACAAGCAATTCGGAAACTCTGTTTGCGTTAGTGTGATTCAAGCGGTGGCGAAGCAAATGTGGACAGCTTTCGAAAAAGCTGAAAATTATCGTAAGAAAATTCGATAATTTAAAATTGTAAATCAATGAATCCATGACCAAACCTAATTCTAAAAATTAGATTTGGTCTTTTTTATGGAACCTTTCGGCTTAGGAGAAAACCCTTCGCTTATTACAGTTTTATGGGAGGGTGGATAATGTTATGGCAAAGAGCAAGGGAATTTCACACCTACCTGTTCAAATTGAAAGACTAAGAAGGCAGGGGTATCGGATAGAGTTTGTATCCGACCCCTCTAGGTATTACAGGTTAATGCCCGTAGATTACTTTTAAAGACTGAATTGTCAGCATATTCTGAATCAATCAAAAAACAGTGGTTTCAGAATACATAATGGGAACGATCATACCCAAAATATCATGCGGACATTAAGCCGATTATTCTCCGCTAAAAGCTGCTCTGTTCGGTCAGTTCCGCTCCCATACCCCTAATGTCATCTGGCGATCCACCTACGGGTATCCCATACTGGTTGAGGGTGGCCCCAAGCGCCTCTGCCTCTTGATCTGTAACCCCATCACCCTTAATGTCATTACAGGCTACCAGCGCGTCTGCTTTGGCTTTGGAAGAACCTTTGCGATAAAGAGCTATGCAGGTTTCATGCACTTTGATTGAACAGAACGCCCAGCGCATATTTATGATCTGCGAAACGTCTTTGTTGCCCCCAATCCACACTTTAGTGCAGACCTCTTGCAGCCCTTCGTCAGGGATGGCTTTGCCGATGGTGTCAGCATATACGGCTGTGCCGTATGCCAAAATGAACATAAATAAGGTTAGTTTTTTCACGAATACGCCTTGGCTAAGAACTTAAGGCTGACCATCATAATGTCAAAAAGTCCGTTCTGGACTTCGTGCAAAACAATGATCTGCCTGCGGGTGGTGTTGCCTTGATAACCTAGATATTCTTCTTTATGGGTGTAGCAGATACCGCAAAAGATGGCGGTTTGTTGGGTTTTTTTATGAATAGCAACATCACAAACTTGGACATGACCCATCACGGCAGATGCTTGACGTTCTCTGAGTAAGGCTGCGGCAGAACTTACGGGTCTACCCATCACGCCCGAAGTAAAAAAATGGCAATAACTAACCCCATCTAGGGTGATGGGTTTTAAAAAATCGTGAACGTCCCATCCGTAGTCCTGAATTCCCATGTCGCCATAGTCCAACTTTCCAAGCAGCTCAGGGTTTTCATCCACAAAACGCACGATTCGGTGTTCATGGTTGCCCATCGTAAAGTCTTTTTTGGGCAAATACTTCTCTTTAGCAGTGCGGTTAAAATCGTCTAAGGGCTTCAACAGGCGTTCCATACCCCTACGCCCTGCCTTAATGTCGTCAACATATCTACGACCCTCAAAAGCCAATTTGCCCCTATCGTAAGAGGATAGAGAGGGCATATCCCAATGATCGCCAATGTGAATAATGTTGTCTGGTTTTTTGTCTACAATGAAATTGCCGATATGTTCGAGATGGTCTAAATTGACGTTAGGCTTGCATTGAGTATCGGGAATGATTAGGTGCATCTTACCAAGCCTTTGTTTGGTATAAATGCGCTCTTTAATCTTCTTAAACGTCGGTTCAAGACCTAAAATTGTGGCGCGTGTTACACGACCTTCTAAAGTCTTGCGTGGGATTTTAATGCCCCCGTTTTTAATGGCTTTATGAGGTGATCCGTATTCCTCAACGAGGTTAAGAGCTTCTATTAGTTCTTCACGCGGAGTTGACATTTTTGCGCCTTTTTAATGTCATCACATCAATCGGGCAACCAGTTCCACTATCAAAATTGGACGCAATCTCAACCGCTTCTTGGGGTGATGCGCCTTTAGCCATAGCTCCCATCGCATACGCGCTACCAGAACCGATGGCAAAATATTTATTTTTAATAGAATACCAAGATGATGTGCGGGTATCAAAAAGGAGTAAACCAGCGTGGGAAAGTTGGATAGCTTCAATTTCAGCCTTTTTTCCTACTTTATCCCCGCCTTCTAATACAAAATTATAGAGTTTTAGAATTAACCCTAAGTCTCCGGCAGCACCAATGATTGACCCTGACGGTAATTCTCTTAGTTTGTTAAGTTCAAAATGGGCATTGTCTGCATCACACCGAGAGTCGGCTGCAATCTGCTTATGGGCAAAAGACGCTGCTATCGTGGTCATTTAAAATCAGCCATTAGTAAACCAATGTTTGCAAAAGCGTATCCTGTGAAAATAATAGCCATGCTTGGTTTGCCCTCAAAAAATGAACTTAAAGCAATCCCTCCATAAATGAGGGTAACAATAACTAATAGCGTGTTACTCATCTTAGCTTTCTTTGGTGAATATCACGCTGAATAAAAGCTATAGCGGTTTCAAGATGTTTAATAGCTTTTGCATCAGTGTTGTTAGCTGCTTCCCATAAATTTCCTATAGCCGCGCTAATGTAAAGCGGATACCATTCTTGAGTTGGGGCGTAGTAAGTTGGGGCAATTACTTGAGCGCCATCGCCTTTCCTCCATGCGGGTTTTTCTTTTATGTGGCATTTTTTATCGCTCATTCTCCCCCGCACCCTGCAAGCAAGATTGATAATACAATCCAGCTTTTCATTATCTTTAAATCAAACCGCTGAAGGCGTTGGCATCGTGCTTGTAGCGTTTTTGATTGCTACAATGCCATTGATTAACGGGGTAACAATAGGCGCAATTTGATTAACCGCAATCCCGATGTTTCCAGCAACATTACTAGCTTGCTCTAAAGCACCCACTACCATTTGCAACTTAGCAGCACCTTGCCCAGATTGAGGGAACATGGCTTCTGCTGAGGCTACCAGTTTTTCCAACATGGGCAATACGTTAATAATGAATGTCATAATTGATAAAAATTCAGTCATTTTAATCTCCTAATATTTGCATTTAAAACCGGCAACCCACGGTGGGATACCGCCATTTTCTTTTGATAAAGCATCTTCAATTGCCTTTGTATCGTTACTATCAACACCTTCAGGAATCGCTAGACTTGCCCACGGTTTACATTGTGTGGTGCAAGCCGTCAAAACCAAAAATAATATACCCCATTTCACTTAAACCCTTGAACCATTTGGGGTAATTCTTCCACTTGGGGTTTGATGGCTTGTGTTACTGAATCAGATACCTTAGCCGCCGCTAGGTCTGGGATAATTCCCACCTTGTCAGAGGTCATAGCATTTACCAAGTGGCTCTTAACAGTCAGCAAACCGATGACCCCGCCTGCAATTTGAGCGGCAGTCGCAGAGTCAATCTTAAACTCCGGATATTTCATGGCTATGACGCTGCCAATACTTGTAATGAGAAGAATCAGGACATTGGTTAATTGGTCAATATTCTTCCATGTAGCCGGGTTAGCAACACTCCTGCCTTCTTGTAACAAGTCCCAAAATAATCCTAATTTACTAAACATTGCTTACCTCCGTATTGAACAAAGACTGTTCGGCTAATCTGCGATTCAAAAGCCCCTGGTTCTTAACCCCGTCACAATGACACCATAAAGGAAACTGCTCGCTTGCGCCTTTGTAGTCACCTTTATTCAAAATATCCAATAAGGTGCTGGTTTTTAAGGCATTTTGTCCTAAGTTGTAGCAAAAATCAACCAACGCATCAAATTGGTTCTGGTTCAAAGTAACGGTCACAAAATCATTTATTGCTTGCTCGTAAGGTTGAATAACCAATGTTAAATAATAATCGCCTTGTTGCTCGCTCATACTGGCATCGCCCATTTTCACTTGAACCCCATTAGGGTAATGGGTAAACCCGTACCCAATAGTGGGTATTCCAGCTTGGTCAAGATAAGCCCCCGATCTAAAACCCTCAAAGTTTTTGATTAAGTTAAAGCAGTTTTGAGACGCGATCATTTCAAACCCTCGCACCATTTAATCCAGTTAGACGCGATACCATTTTGGGCATCTTCTAATTTAACGGTTCCATCACAAACTCGTTTATGGGATAGGTTTTCGCATACGTCTTTGATGTGGGCGTTATTATTTCCGCAGAAACTCTGTAACCATAAGTTCTTAATGTCATTACTGCCGCCAATTTCAAGACTTACCAAATGGTCGATTTCAAAACCTTCCTTACACTTACTGCGGTCATCACCTTTCATGCCGTATTCTTTATAAACCGCTTTCTTCTCGGATTCAGGTACATTTCTCACTAGCTCGGTGGAAGTAGTACAAAGATCGTGCAGAGTGACGGTGCGCGTGTTTCCGGGTGTTAATTTGGGGTCAGGAAGCTCTCCTGCGTTGGCAATAGATACCATCACAGCTAGTAGGACTATAAAAGCAATTACCAGTAAAAGGTCTATATAAATGCCATGATTAAGATAGGTTCTCATTATCCTTTCCTATTTCTTTCATCCCACCGATCCGATTGATTGTCTATCCGAGCTAAAAGTTGGCTAAAGCCGTTTTCTATTTTGTCGTAAAGACGTTGCAAATCTTCCCTGTAATCATCTTTTCGCACATATTCTCCCGGTATTTCTTCGCGTAACTTAGCCAAGTCTTTCCGCAAGTCTTTAATTGCGTCCCATAGTTCCCGTGATACCCACCCAATGACTAACATGAGTAAACTTAAAGCGCCTTCCGCCAGATAATGCCAATCCATGATTAACTCCACGCGGCTTTTGGTTTTATGGGCCAGACAATATCTTCATCTGGAGGGTCTATTGCTATTCTTCTCAAACCTCTACGATAAGCAGAAAACTCAGCAAAGTTGCATAAAAATGGTGATATATTAACTTGTCTGATTGAAGGTAATTCTACCCAATCGGTTGCAGTCAAATGTTTAATAGCTTGCTGCTTGTTATATGCTGATTTGGCAAGGGCATCATAATCGGTCATGTTTTCTTTAACTCAGCTATTTCAGCGGTAAGTTCTTTTATAGCTCCGACAAGATAAGCAAACATATCATTCTGCCAGCCGATAGTCATTGTTTCATCAACTATAAATTCTGATTCTTCCTCAGTTGGTATGCGAGAAGTTACCGCATTGGGAAGTATTTTTTGCACATCTTGCGCTATAAATCCCACTGTAGGTTCGTTTTCTTTTACGATCTTCCAGTTGTAAGACACTGGATTAAGTGAATTGATTTTTTCGAGAGCTCCCACAAGTGGGGTAATATTTGTTTTTAGACGTGAATCTGAAATAGCTCCCCATGAACCACCTCCGGTCTTAAGTGCTGTTCCATCACCGGCGAAAGAATAAGCATAAGCAGGTGAACCCCCGTTATTAAATGTAAGCACATAAGTTTGGTTTGCTAGTGCAGATCCGCTTGCTGAAAAGTAAAGTGAAGTATTTACATTGGATCCTATTGTAGAACTATAAAAGTTAATTGACGCAGTACCTAATGCTAACGAAGTAGTTGAGGTTGAAGTTCCGCCAATATAAGTTGAATTTTGAAAATAATTTGAACCAGTGTAAAGATAGTTCCCTGCAAGAGTGGTTCCTGATGTCCATGTTGTACCATTGGACACCATAATATTACCTGACGTAGAGGGTGCCAGACCTGCTACCGGACCCGTACCGTTTCCTATTAGTGCATAACCAGTAGTAAGTGAGGCGTTTCCAGTTCCTCCGTTAGCTACTGGCAGAGTGCCGGTAACTTGCGTGCTAAGGTTCACGCCGCTAAGGGTACCACCTAAAGTTAATGATCCTGCCGCAGTAACAGTACCAGTGAGAGTTATTCCGTTAACCGTACCAGTACCAGATACAGAGGTTACTGTCCCTGATGATCCAGAAGCCACCCAACTACTTGAAGTGCCGTTAGTTGTTAAAATCTTTCCGCTATTTCCTGTTTGTGAGGGCAATAAGGCGTTAATAGCTCCAGATGCGGTAGATGCGCCCGTACCCCCATTGGAAATGTTAAGGATTCCGCCCAGTGTCAATGTACCAGAGGTGGTAATTGGACCACCGGTTAACGTTAGTCCAGTTGCCCCCCCCGCACCTGATACAGAGGTTACTGTGCCACTGCCCGTCACTGTCTGCCAAGAAGCGGTCGTACCATTAGAAGTTAGTACTTGCCCATTAAGACCGATAGCCAGCCGAGTGGCACTATTGACCCCATTGCCAAGAATCAAATCCCCTACAGAAGTTATAGGGGAGAGCGCATTGAAAGCTGCTGCAGCTGTCGATTGTCCAGTACCGCCATTTGTAGTTGCCAAAGTTCCTGCAAGAGTAACCGCTCCGTTTATTGCTGATGAAGGCGTAAGTCCAGTTGTTCCTGCACTAAATGTGGTTACTCCAATTGTTGATAATTGAGTCCATTGCGGTGCTGTTCCGCTTGAAGTCAAAACATAACCAGAGGTTCCAATCGCCAGTTTAGACAATGCTGTGCCAGACGCATAGTAAGGTAAATCACCTGCGGTATAAGATGACAAACCTGTACCGCCATTGCCAACAACTAATGTTCCTGCAACAGTAATGGCACCAGTAGTAGCTGTGTTAGGTGTAAGACCAGTTGTGCCTGCTGAGAAGCTTAATACACCAGTATTGGCAATAGTTACTGCTGCAGAACCATTGTAACTCGTACCACTTAGTCCTGTACCGATAGTCAAGGCATTAACTACACTTCCGGCTGATCCAGTAGTGTTCTGGTTCAGCGTTGGAAAGTCTGCGGCAACCGCAACAGTAAGCGCACCTGTAGCCGTTGTGGTTTTGACAATGCCTGTACCGAGGGCAGAGGTTCCCACAGAGTAATCAGTACCAGCGGTCGCGGCAGATAAAGCCGTACCGTTGCCCTTCGTGATTCCCGTTACCGTAGTGGAGAGCGTGATTGCGGGGGTTGTAGTGGCTGTGGCAACCGTACCAGCAAGTCCGTTGGCAGAGACTACGGAGACAGAGGTTACTGTGCCTGCCGTTGCCCAAGAGGGAGCAACCCCTACACCACCAGATGTTAGTACTTGACCTGATGTACCGGGATTATTAGATGCCAGCACTGCTTTAGAAGCGGGATAGTCACACCAAACGTATTGAGTACCAGTAGCAAAGTTAACTGTACTTCCACCGTTAGATGAGGAGTAAACCGTAGTACGGGTTAATACTGTTCCCGTAGAGTTTAATGCGCCAAGCCCTACTTCCCAATTAGTACCTAATTGGTCTGCAATAACATAAAACGTAGTGTTATTGATACCAACGCCTGTAGAAAAAGATTGGTAGCCACTAACTGCACCTAGTAGGGTAACTGTTCCTGTACCGGGGGAGTTAGTTGTTTCTTGGACTCTATCTGCGACTATGAATGTCATGATGAAGCCTTATTAAGATGCAGTTAATTCGGGCTGTTGAAAGTAACGACTTTGTGTTTCGTTTTGAGCATCGGTGTAGCTTACGAGAACTAACACTGTGCCTGTTTCTTGGTCTAAAGAAAAACCAGCTACTTCACCTTGGATAGCTGCTGGCAATACTTGAGTTACGGATTGACCTTTTGTAAACATGATTGATTCCTTATAGACTTAGTGAGTAAGTAACTTGCACTACGTTACCGCTATTAACAGGCTGATTGCCACCAGTAAATGCGCCAGCAGACAGTAATGTACCTGCAGTACTCATCAAAGTAGTCACTGCGCCAGTACCATAAGTAATGAATGCGCCAACTAAAGTACCTGTACCAGTCATTGTAAAGCTAACTGCAGAGCTAGTAGAGATTGCACCAGCAGTGGCGGTACCAAAACTAGGAGCAATGCGTGCTGCAAATGTAGGAGCGTTAGTAGAACCAGCTTCAGTCCAGCCAGAATGAGAAGCCATTGTGTCTGCTGCAGATACCGCAGTATATGAAACGCTAGAGATTAAGCCCATGTAAGGACCAACTACTGTATAGCCTGAACCAGTCAAAGCTGTTTGCAGCATCAAGTTTTTACCAACAGTACAAACTACGTTGTCAATAGTTTGTTCCCATAGCAATGGACCATTTTCATATTCAAAGCAACGGAAAGTGTAAACACCTTCAGCTTGGGCAGATTCGCCCATACCAGCAATATTAGCAATGCTCATATTCGCTGACTCTACTGCATTTAATTGATCTTTCATATTTAATCCTCTAAATCAAAGTTGATGACTGGCTTGCATATACAACGGCAATTTGGTAAATCACCGGGTAATCCCCGCACTTCTTCCCCGTACATTACCCCAATTACGGGAGGATTGTCGAATGAATACTCATTACCCGACATTCTAATATGATTCACCCGAGGCTCTTTACCTCCACCGGAGTGTATCCATATAAAGCTTTTAACTCCAAGCGTTTTAAGTCTTGAAGTATTAATCGATTGATAAGCCTTGCGAGTCTGATCCAATGCAACATTCCTCGCATGACGAATATTGCCATTGTATTTTTTTGTCAGGAAGGGGACAAGATCTTCCATTCCTTTTCCAGTTGTAATGCTTCGCATGACCTGACCTTGGACTTCGGCTAGATACTTTTGCGGAATTACCTTGATAAGGTTTGCAGCTTCTTGAGTGCTTGCCTTGATTACATCGTTGATCTGAGCATTCCTGAAGGAAGTATCGATCTTAAAATCCTCCGCAGCGTCCTTTAATGACAGCCCCAGCGTTACGGCTGAGTTGCGGATAGTGCGCTCTATCATGCGCTCCGTTGATCGCTTAGCGACCTCATTGAAGCGTTTTGACCACTTGAGCAGCAGCCAGTTCAATAGAATCCGGGCTTGACTGGAGATTGAAGCGTCCTCAGCAAACCCGAACTTGTTTTCTTTAAATAGTTTTTTTAGCTGTCTTTCAACGTCTCGAGACATCAAGCCGATCAAATCGACTGTTGGCTTAGCATAGTCGGCAGCAATGCTTGCATTAGGTCGTAATGCTTTACCGACTATCCCGTTTACCTTCTTAGTTGCCTTTGGCATCTTCTTTGGCTTTTCCCCACTGAGCTACATACTCAGGAGTCATAAGCTTTGCCACTTTTGCGTCTTGCTCTTTTTCAAGATCATTGCCATATTCAGCCATGTCTCGACCATTTAGCTCTTTAAGCCACTTGGCACGAGCTTCTTCAAAACTCATTTTTTTAGGCATTTTCTTCTCCTTTCTTTATAAGGAATAGCTCCCAATGAGCCGGGTGCATTCGGCTTTTACCAGTTTCGTAATTACTCCATCTTGCTTGAGTAGTATAGATCAAACTGGCTGCTTTGGATTGGGATAAATGCCCTCGTGACTCAATAATCTCATGAGCAGCGGGGACGTATCCCATCCCCCCTCGGTTTCGTTTCTTGGTGTCAGTGGTCATGCAGCCAAGTCCTCCTCGACTCCGTTTACGAAGTCCCAGTATTGGTTTTGCATATAACCACCAGCAAACAAACGATAGACTACTTGCTGACCGTAACGATCAAAGTTTGGGCAATAGTAGTTGCCAGCTTCAATCGCATCGGCAGGAGCATTCTCTAAACCTTTGTAATAGCCCCTTGCAAAATCCCAAATCGCTTGACGTAAACCATTGCTGATATTGTTGTTAACAAAGACATAGCTCACTTGTGGCAAGTCATCATTTACGTTGTTGTATTCGTAAATATCTTCCATGCCGTTAAAGCTGCCGTACTCGAATTGACGAGCAAAACGCTCTAAAGCTTGCAAGGTTGCTGGCTGCAAATCTTCAACATGAATATTTATGCTGCTGCCTCCTGCATAACTTTGACCCCTGACGCTGCCAGCGATCCCTTGCTCACGCATAAAACTACGGATCATTTGACCAGCTCTTGCATACCTGCTTAATTGACGTGCCATTTTGATCTCCTTTCGTGTTTATCAAAGACTACACCTTCAGTATATACCTATTTGGCATGGAGTCAAGTCTTTTTAAGGTTTATTTGAGGTGTATGATAAAAGCAACACCATAAAAATATTTCTTAAATCACTTGACACTATGCTTAATTAGTATGATACTAGAACTGTAGTAGAGATCAGTTCACGAAAGGAGCAAATCATGGAAGCACTAGCCCGGTACGGATACTTAGAGGTCCGAGGCATTTTAGAGATCCGAGTCATCTACATGGTAGCAATGGCAAAAGGTCACGCTGGTCGAGCTGCTGCTGCTCTTGCAGCAATAGCGGAACTTGAAGCTGCAGGTATTTATTAACTACGAAAGGAAATCAAAATGGAAAAGCAAAAATTCAGTTTTTACGGGTCAAACGTTTTCGAATGGAAGACCTCTGAAAACCTCAACGAAGTAACGGCTTGGTTTGAGAAACAAAAAGTATCGTATAGCTTGTTTTATCTCCCAGTGCCAAACGATACAAGTTACAAGATTGAGTTTTATACACCGCAGGTCGAAGGAGCCGTTTACCTCGGGACGTACAAAAACAAAAAAATCGTAACTGCATAAATTTAATCCGGGGGCTTCGGCTCCCATACGAAAGGAAATTGAAATGTCAACTTACTACCAAGACCTTGCAAAAAACAATCCAGCCAAGTTTGCTGATTTGAAGATCGTTGGAGACTCTGACAAGACTGCTCTCAAAAACATGATACGAGCTCTGCAGATGCTGCGGTGTATAAACACTCCAGCCGATGAGATCCGTTTAGCTGCTGCAAAGCGTTTGCTCCGTAACAGGTACTAAAAATATTTTGTTGTATTTGTTCCAAACCTAATGATTCTTGAGGAGCGCAGGGTTAGCCTAGCAGCATCTTGAGCTTTTTATCGCCATCCTTGATCCTGCCTTCAGCGACAATCTTCTTAGCGAACGAAATCATTCTCTCCCGCATAGCAGCTCTGTCGGTGTAGTCAGGAACTTGGTCGATCTTGCCTTCGGTTAAGTAAGGGGGATCGCCAGTGTTGTTATTGACAATAGTAATATTTACTCGTTTGTCACCCTTGTAATGCTCGGCAATCTTCTTAATGTTTTCAGAAGCTTTGATATGAGCATCAAGCTGGGTATCCAATCGGACGGTCCGGGGGCGTTTCAAATTGAGCAATACGGCAAGGTCAAGAGACGCATTGGTGTAAACGATGTCCACGCCACCCTTAGTAATTTGAAGGGTTTGATCGATCTTGTCAGTAGAGGATTTAAAGTTGCCCAATACAGAATCAAAGGTCAAGCAATCTTCTTCAAGACCAAGCATATCTTTAGCCATCTTTTCAGATTCAGACTTGCCTGATCCACTACCGCCAGCCGTAAACATGGTGGCAGAGGTATCGTTGTTTTTCGCTTTTTGCTCGAGAGCGTCTTTCCAAATTACCTTGGACAAGTAAGAACTTGGCTCATGTACGGCTGCAGCCAATGATGGATCTTTTGCAAAATTTGGATCTAACTTCTTAACGAGGTCAGGATCTATTTTGTTTCCGAATGTTGCCTTGTATTCGGCAATCAGCTTCGGGGTGTCTTTTAGGATTTCTTCGTAAAAGCCGTCTTCAATACTTCGCTCATGGTCATTGAGTCCGGGTGAATGCTCGAATCCATGTTGGTCGACATATCCACCGTTAGGAAGCTCTTTGGTTTTTTTGAACCCGCTTGCTTGCGCTTGGCTGGATCCTGTCTTTTCCTCCAAAGGGAGATCTTTTTGAGCAGACTCAGGGGACTTTTCAGCAGATCCATGAGACTCACCTTTTACTTCTTTTTTTTTAGATTCTTTGGATTCAGGGGCTGCACTTGCGCCACCGGAACCGAATTGTCCGTTTTTTGCACGAGGATGATCTTCCTCTTTAAATTCTGCATCGTCTTGAGATACGCAATTAGGGACTTGCTTGCCGTCTTTGTCCTTCATGCCAAATTGCTCGTAACCTTCCCAGCAGGGATCTTTGTCTTGGGTTACTTGCAGCATCTTGCCAACAGGACCTTCGCCATCTTCAGGATCGGCAAAGTCTCCGTCAGTTGTTTTGTATGAGAGTTCCTCATTCTTTGGCAATGGTGTCCAAATACCGTCTTGCACCTTCTCGAAATCTTCCTCAGCGAGTTCCTCGCCTTCAGGGTCTTGATCTTCAAGAATACCGATTTCGTTGTAGCCGGACTGCTTGTCAGTTGCCACACGTTGACGCTCATCTTCGCTGCTGATAGCACCGGAGCCGATCAACGCTTGTCCAGCCTGAGCCTTAGCAAGGTTAGTCGCAGCCAATTCCTCGGCAGTTGGTGTATCGAGTGGAAGCCAGTTCAATGTAGTTTCGAGGTCGAGCTTTTTCTTGAGCTGTGGCTCTACAAAAGACTTGATAACCAGTTGATGATGACGCTCAGCGAATGGGGTCAGATCGTTTGATTGGATCGACTCCAGCATTTCGTGATAGCTTGCTTCCTCGTATTCGCCAGTGGCATTAAAGCCCTTCGGAGAAGTACCGAGCAGTTTAGTAGCTGGCACACCTGCAATAGCAGCCACAAGCTGATATTGGGTCATGATGAGGGAATCGAAGTCGGCTAGAGAAGTGTCGAACTGTTGGAATTCGTCACCTTCTTTATCGCCCAGTTTGACTCCGTAGTTGTCACGATAAGCAGCCCATTGCTGCAATCTTCCGATTGCTGCGTTGGTGTCGCTCATGACGGCTTCCATATCGGTTAGCCAAATTGTTGTCCGCTTGGACATTGCCAACTGAGGGGCTTCATTGGAAACTCGCTCGGCAGCATAGACTCGCTCCATGATCTGCTGAGTCAATGGCACACCGCCATAAATGTATTGGGGCTTGAGTACGTCTACTGGCTCGGCATGACGGAAAATGATTAAGTGGCTACGGTGAACCTTCTTACCGTTGATGATCCACCAAGTCGGCTCGTAGAAGTGCAGGGTATCCGGTTGGCTGGCAGAAGCACCGTCCAGCATTGGAGCTGTCCAGTACGGGTCAACTTGTACGATCCCTTTATAGGAACCTGCAGTCACGCCATCAATGTTGAAAGGCTTCTCGTAATAATCTTTGTCAGTCGAAATGACTTTAAACATTGCAATGCGAATGCCGAAAATTCGACCCTTACGGATGAATTCACGCATATTGAAATTGAGCTTGTACGCTTTGTCGTAAGCCTTGATGATCTTAACGGCTTCAGGATCTAGCTCGTCACCGTCAACGGTAACTACGTTGTAGCCCTTACGGATAGCATCATCGGCTGGCATAGCACAAGCCTTATTCACTAACCAGTTTTGCGCCAAGATACCGCATAACTGAGCACCGATAAAACCTTGTGAAACATACCAGCCAACTACTGCATCGGAAACGGTATTCATACCGTTTGCGTACATTTTGAAATTAGCTACTCCATTGCTGGAGTCATCCATAGCGTATTCGCCATAGAACGCTGGCTGAGTCTTTTTGATCGCTTCCAAAGAGTCAGCCAATTTGAATCGTTTAGCATCGGGATCGAGAATATCGAACGCATGAGTGCTGAATAGGCTTTTACGAGCCTTGGGCTTAATAGGTTCTTGTTGAACCTCTGTCTTTCCTTTTAGCCACTTAAACATAAAATCCTATCCAAAGAAACTCTTGCGAGGAATCATTATTTCAGAAAACGCTCTTGATAACGAGTCCACTTGGTCATCATGTGATCCATTGGGGAATATTCGCATTTCGTTTATCAAGGGTGCATTCCAATCTCCTCGAAGCATTAATACGTTACCAATATTAACTTGAGCAGCAAACGGCTCTGCTCTCGTGATTTTGTCGCCCGACTCGGGTGAGCTTTTGACAGTATATCCTGACAATGCTCGGGTTAGGTACAAGACTTGCGTTTTACCTGCTTGACCGGGATCTTGCGGAATGCTCACTTTGACGGCTTTTCCATCAAGTGCAGCCGTATTAACCATTGCTGCGTCACGCTGATCGGGACCCACACGCAGTCGAACCATATCTGCAATAACAAACCTGCCATCCGATAATCGCCCAAGTTTTCCTCCCGCAGTGTAGTCACCGTCTGTAGTGCTGGCTAAGTCCCAGCCCCTGCACCATTTAATTTCGCCAGCAGGTAATGCGTCCACGATCTGTATTTGATCGGGTTTAAACAAGTCTCCGTCTAGTGGAGCAGGTCTTTGTTGATAGAGAGCTGCCCACGTCCTCGGATTACTTTCAAATTGCGCCCAGTGCTTCTCATCGAACCATTCGGTCCAAAGGTATTCACCGATCTGTCTGCCAAGGGGATCTCCCTCGTTTTCGCATTTAGCGGGTAAGCAGACCACTTCCCAGTAGTTGCCGTCCTTGCAGAGAATCCTGCCGGACTCACCTTTCCAGCCATCGGGAAGTATTCGTCCAGCGAGGTCATCCTCGTGCCAACGGGTTTGAATGAGGACAATCCAGCCTCCCGGTATCAAACGGGTCTTTAGATCATCCTCGAAAGCGTCATAGGTTTTATTACGGATTGTGTCCGAATTAGCTTGCTCACGTCCCTTGATAGGGTCATCAATGATGATTCCATGAGCTCGATTACCAGTAACGCCCCCGAGAATACCGCAAGCCATGTATTCGCTGCCGTTGTCCAGTGAGAACTCTTGAGCAGCCGAAGACTCGACTGTCAGCCCAGTTCCGAAGATTCCTCGGTATCTAGGCTGCTTAATGATTGATCGGGTGCGTCTACCCAGTTTTCGGGCTAGATCGTCACCATAGCTGGCTAGGATCACCTTACGGTTTGGCTGAGCCCCAAGGTACTTACTGGGGAAAACTACTGAGGCATAGGTCGATTTGGCACTGCCCGGGGGCATAAATACCATCATTCGACCATACGGAGTATTTGCTACTTCATCTAGCTTTTGCAATAAAAGCCGATGATGATGAGCCATCGTGGTTTCGATTGGCTCAAAGAATTCAGTGTCGGGATCGTCTGTGGACGGTTTACCCGGTACATCAATAGCGTTGGCATACTGCAGAATGTCTGCACGAGCCCTGCGCCTGATTAGGACTTCCTTAGCTGCTTCGGCTTGCGATGGCAAGGAGAGCCTCGTCTGTCATTTCCCGCAGATTTGAGTCTTCGGTACTTGTGAATTTCTGCACTTGTTCCTTGTTTGCATTGAGCAATCCCAAGGGAACTTTGCTGGCTTCGTTTGCCATGTCTTGCAATGCGCTCACCGTCTTGAGTGCGACCATGCCTTCGCCAGTCAGGAGGTTTTCCTCATTCACTGTATTGAGCTGCTGATTTGCCAGTCTCGATAACTGATTGGCATTTATGGCTCCGAACTTACCTGCGCTGGCTAGGTTCGTACTGATCGCTTTGAGGTCATCCACAAAGTTTAGTACGGTAACTTGTTCGGAAACAGGTAAAGCCTTTAAATTCTGTTCAGCCGTAACTAATTGATTTGAAACGGATTTCATTGTTCGGATTCGTTCGGAAAGCCGTTCGCTGATCGATGTCTTACTCACCCCGTACTCTCGGGATAGATCCGCAGCCTTCTCGCCCTTGAGCATTCGGCTTTTGATTTCTTCCCACTGTTTGTCAGTGAGCTTTGAAGGACGTGCCATTAGCTGACTATTCCTTTCAGCGTATCGAAAATATACGATTTATTGCCCAAAATGTATCCAACTTTATTGACTCCCAAACTGGGATACAGTTTATCCATGATTGGCAAATTTACCATGATATTTCTCTATCAACGGGGGTGGTTAGGCAGACATTAGAGGATGTGAGAAGTAGAGAGTTTTTCTGCCTTCTGCTCTACAGTTCAAAATCACCAAATCTACACCCCCCACCTTAATCTGCTTCCACGTCTTCGTTTTTGTAAAGTTTTTGATCTGTTTTGTAAAGTTTTGATTGCAGCATTGTCAAGTTCTTAGCTTGCTTCCACGCTTTCTGAGCCACTGAGTCTGCCTTCTTGTAAAAGTTTGCCCGGCTGATTCCTACCTCGCTTGCAAGGACCTTAATCGGGATCTTGCGTCCATTCCTGTATCCAGCCGAAATGTAGACCGCATAAAAAGCAATCTGCTCCACTGGATCAAAGCTGTCAATCACCAAAGTAAATGCTGGGAAATACTTGTTTAACGGATAGTCGACTTCATGAGTGGCTGATCCTTCATTGAGCACCTTGTCAAAGCCGGGTGGGAGACGGGGACCGCCATACCTATGCGCTTTGGCATAGTGCCAAAAATTTACGCATATCTCCTCAAATTCAGGATCGGTAAACTGTCTGCTCATGCTTTCCTTTTAAGGTCCCGGTTACATTTATCCGGGGTGCGAAAAAGGAATTAACGCACTGATTTGCGTCAATCTTAATCGATCACTTATCATCCCGCAAATCTTCCAGTGGTGATTTCCAGCAAATATTCCTCGGTGAGTCCGTAAACCGACTCGAATTTTTTGCGCCCAAGTCCATGAATACCGGAATTACCAGTATGGTGCTCGGGACAGAGGGGGATGACTGGAGCATTACTGCGCTTCCCGGCTCTACGGATGTGATGAATGACAGCAGGGCTTCCTTCTCCGTATCCGAGGTGAATGCAAAGGATGCACCCGAGGCTTGCAAGTTTGTCAAAATGTTCTTTCTGTGCTTTAGTCGCCATACTTGTACCCGTAAGCCAACTGGCAAAATTGCTTTTCAACGCTATTGCTTGACTGCCAAAAAATATCAACTGGACAATTATCCCGGTAATCCAAAAATGCTTTGACAGCACAAAGCAATATGACCATGCAGATAATTAGTTTAGCAAGATTGAGAATGTCCTTCATAGTAACGCTTCCTCAAATTGTGACAAATCTAATTTTGGTTTTGGTTTGCGAACGCATTTAAACGTCCAGCCGGGACGCAAAGCGCAAACTGCAAGAGCCTCCTCTTGTCTGCCAACAATTCGCATTACTTCGTTGTCTTCGTTTTTGATAACGTACATTGCATATCCTTTCGTGAATATATTCTTATCATACACTTAAATCTTTATCGACTGCCCATGCTTGGATGTATTCAATCAGCTCGATCATTTCGTTGACCGACAGCTCCGAGGTCCTACGGAAAACGATGTCGACCCCATGACCGTCTAAAGCTGGCAGCATTTCGATTGGTTCGCCACGAGCTCGAAGCCATGCAGCCGTCAATAATCGTTTCCAAGTCTCTACGTCTCGCTTTGCGCCAGCCCATTCAAGTGCTTTGGCAATATCGGTTAGCAGGGCATGAAGCTTGGCATTCTGAGCTAGGCTGCGGGTAATCGGTTTGATCTCAACTGCGTAACCTTCCGGGGCTTCTGCTACGGCAATTTTTGCGTTTGACCTAGCAACGTCATGAGCCAATATTAAATATTTTCTCAAAAAGTAGGTCCTCCAAAAACTTCACGCTCTAGGTATCTGCAATACTGGTTTTGGTGCTCAATGTGCTTCAGTAGCTCATCATACTTCGTTCTCCAGTAATCGGCAGCTTCTTTTGCAACTTGAAGTTCGGTTATAGCCACACCCCCCAGTCTCCCCGGTTCCCTAGCCTCCACTGGACGATGAAGTCGCTTTCGCACTTGAGCCATAGTGATCTTGACCTTTCCGTATTCACCCATCTTCTAAATTCCCCCAATCCCCATTCGTGTCTGTATTTCAAAAGCTGCCGTACAAGGCAACGGTGTTTATGCGTTTGCTCACTGATCGCCATTGATCCGGTCCGGGTGATACTGGTAGGACCATACTTCCTTCCGAGCTCTCAAAGTTGTATTTGGCACGATTTCCCGAGTGATATACCGTTGTTTTCGCAGGTGGCACAAAGCCATTGCGATTGCAGCAGAAGTCAAATTGGTTTTTTCTCGGATCGCAGATAGGGTCAACGGATTTTTTTCTTTGACAAATACGGCTCGGACCTTTACCAGTGCGTTTGAGCTTTGCTTTTCCATTTACTTTCCCCTCATTGCAACAGATTTTTGTTTGAATGAGGAGGTGAATTCCCTCAATTTTTCGAGTGCTTCCTCTCTTGCCTTAGCTGATGCAGCGATCTCGGCTTGAGTTGGCTGCTTAGTGATTATGGTATTTGGCTTGCTAGGAATCCTCGGACCTTCTTTGCATAGGTTTTTAAAAGCCAATGCCGAAGGTGGGAACTTAGGGTCCATGTGCAAAAGGGCATAATCAATCTTTGGCTTGTAGGTCGCATGAACTCCCAGCAACTCCAGCCAAGTCTGACGGACCAATCCATGATCTACCCCATCCCAATGACGCATAAAAGCAGCTCCGTAGATTGCACCCATGCGCCCAAAAATGTAATCCAAGCCGTCTTCAGGCTGGCAAAAGTCACTTTCCAAGTAGTCGGGCATTGTTGTCTCCTCCAATTAAACCTCGGGTTAACCCTGACATTACTTCCTGATTTCGAGTGCCAGCCGTCTTTGACTGGTTCCTGTCCTTCAGCCAATCCGCTTTAAAGCCCCTCCAGCCGTTCTGACAGCAGAGTTCTAAAACTTCCTGAAGGCTGATACCAGCTTTTGCTGCCTCTCGTTGTAGACCCTTTAAAGCCGTTTCTGTGACGGGTGCTTTTAAACCCTTCCTCAACTTTACGAAATCTTGAAAAACAGTTTCACTAACTCCGTCAGGAGTCTTAGTATTTATCTTTGGTTCTTGGTTATTGGTTCTTGGTTCTTGGTTATTGGTTCTTGGTTCTTGGTTCTTGGTTAGGATCTGAAACGTATCTGAAACCTGATATGATTTCAGTTCTGATTCCTTATCTGATTTCAGATCTGATTTCAGATCTGATTTGGATTCCCAACGGATGTGATTCGCTTTTCGTGCGGAATTCGCTTTAGATCGATACTTCGCAATTTCCTTGTCGGCTCTCTCATTATGCCAGCCGTCCTCCTGCTTAACGAAAAATTCCTCAAGCAAAGCCTCTACGATGTCAATGGTAGATTTGACTTTCCTAGCGACCAAAAGAACGCTTGTGAAGGGCTCCTCGCCTTGGTAATACAGATCCATCATCCTTCGGTAGGTGAGGTCTTCAGCATCGCTTAAATGGCTTGTATGCGATATGTAATCGCCTATGTGAAACGGGTAGAAGTTCATTGGGCTCCTTTCGTTGGTGCTTTTGCTAAGCTTCCTATCATACTCTAAATTTAAAATGGTAATACATTTATTTTTATGTGACGTTTGTAATCGTTTTAAACCTAATGTTACACTGGCTTGACTATGTGGACACCTGAAGACATCGAATTTTTAAAAACCAACTATTTAGCAAAAGGAAAAAAATGGTGTATGCAAGCTCTTGGCAAATCCGAGGGTCAAGTAAGGCATAGAGCTGCTGTTCTTGGTCTCAGGCTGGATCACAAGGGGGAATTCTGCGTTGCTTTTCAAAAAAAGAGGGGTCTTGCAAGAGCTGGCATTAAAAGACCGGAGCATTCAGCCATCATGAAACAAAAATACGCTGAAGGCATGACTCAAATTACTGATTGGGCTAAATCTAACGGAGAAGCTATCTCAAAAGCAGCAAAAGACAGGATTGCCAAAAACGGACATCCTCGTGGAATGTTGGGGAAAAAACATACGGATGAGGTCAAAAAAATGATTGGCAAAAAATCAGCAAGTCTTTGGGCAAACAAGACTTTGGATGAGATTGGCGATTGGGTTATGAAAGGTCAAAAAACTCGTTGCGCCAACGGAACCCTTGTCAATCCTAGGAAAGCCTCTTGGAAAGCTTCATGGAGAAATATTGGTGGAATTGATAAATATTATCGATCCAAGTGGGAAGCAAATTACGCTAGATACCTACAGTGGCTCAAAGAAAACAATCAAATAAAAGACTGGAAACATGAACCAAAAACTTTTTGGTTTGAGGGCATAAAACGAGGCTGCGTAAGCTATTTGCCTGATTTTTGGGTGCAAGAATTAAATGGATCTGAGTCCTACCACGAGGTTAAAGGCTGGATGGATGATCGAAGCAAGACAAAAATTAAACGTATGGGCATTTATCACCCGGATGTAAAGCTTATCGTTATTGAGAAAAATGGCTACAAATCTATAGAAAAAAGCGTTAAAGGATTTATTTTAGGTTGGGAGTAAAAAAATCTTGCGGGTCTAGGATTTATCATATATGATAGGAACTGTAGCAACAAATTTATCTCACGAAAGGATAAGACTATGAATTACGATTCTTGGCTCGAGCAGCCATACCAAGACCAATACGATGAGGACGATAAGATCGATTCTCAAGTTGAGGAGCTTATGGAGGAAAACTATAACCCTAACGACTTTAATAATTTTGTTGAGTCGATTAGCGAAGCTTCCAAAGATGACATTGAAACTATTGAAGACTACCTTCAACGGAAGGAGTATGATAAGTTGGGTCTGAAGCTTTGGGCAATATGCTATGAACGCATGGAGCAACAAGCTACAAACCACGCAGTAGAAAACCTGAATTCAGGTTATTTAGATTAATCCACGAAAGGAAATCATCATGAAAGTTTATCAAGCAATCAATGCAGTTCAAGCCGAACTTGCCAAAGTCGGTATTACCAAAAGTCGTACCAACACTCAAGGAGTTGGGTACAAGTTCCGGGGTATTGATGACATTTTCAACGCAATTAGCCCATTGCTTGCAGAGCACAAGCTTTGCATTCTGCCTCGGGTTATGGCTCGTGAGTGCGTTGAGCGTGTCAGCAAAAATGGTGGAGCTCTTTTCTACATTACCGTAGAGGTTGAGTTTGACTTTGTTTGTGCCGAGGACGGCAGCAAGCACACCGTCAAAACTTTTGGCGAGGCAATGGATAGCGGAGACAAGGCTACCAATAAAGCCATGTCAGCAGCGTACAAATACGCAGCTCTCCAAGCGTTTGCCATTCCTACTGTGGGTGACAACGACACCGAGAATCAAACGCATGAAGTTGCGCCCCGTACTGCGCCAGCTCCAAATCCAGCCCCGATCAACAAATCCCCATTATCTGTGACTCAGGTTGCCGACTTCTTGGCAACTATTGATGCTGCAGCCGATGAGGACGAGCTGACAAAAGCTTACAAGGCGGCTTACCGGGTTGCTCAAGCTCAAGGCGATCAAGCAGCCATCAAATCATTTATCACGAAAAAAGACGCTAAAAAAGCAGAATTGGGGATCGCATAATGACAAACCTTACTCTCTACAACATTGCCGACCAATACTTAGTCGACCTGCAAAAACTGCAGGACATGGAGATTGATGAGCAAACGTTTGCCGATACGCTGGAGGGTCTCTCCGGGGACCTAGAAGTCAAAGCGACCAACGTTGCCATGTTTGTTCGTAACCTTGAGGCTTCTGCGGAAGCTATCAAGAATGCTGAAAAAGCAATGGCAGAGCGTAGAAAATCGCTGGAAGCCAAAGCGGATTGCATTCGTCAGTATTTGCTGGACAACATGAACCGCACTGGCATTACCAAGATTGAAAGCCCGTACTTTGTTTTGAGCATTCGCAAGAATCCTCCAGCAGTTGAGGTTTTCAATCAAGACATGATCCCGGACGAGTATTTCGACATCCCTGAACCACCTGCCCCGACCTTAAATAAGAATCGTCTCAAGGAAGATCTGAAAGCTGGTGTTATTGTTGAAGGTGCTAAGCTGACTGCTGGACAGTCTTTGGCAATCAAATAAGGGGTTGATATGAAGCTTGAAAGCGTTTATCTCAGCCGGAACTCGGAAGGGTTCCTATCAGGCAGCGTAACCTTTGCCGGGGGCGTTCTTGAAATTAGAGTCAAGCTGGACAAAGAAAATACCGAGGAGATTATGGGGATAGTCTCTAAGGAGTTTATGAAAATATCCCAACAACTGATTCAATCTTCGGAAGGAAATTAAATGAATCTCAAAAAAGCAAAGCAACTTCGCAAGTCCCTTCGGGCTATGGGAGTTGAGCCCAAAGAAAAAATCTTTACCGGATCGGTTAAGAAAATGCAAACCAAGCTTGGACTTTTGGAATTCGTTCAATGTCAACTGACAAAGACTTGCGGACGCAAAGCCTATCAAGTTGCAAAGCAAGAGGGGATCCGTCATGGCTTCAGTAAATAAAGTAATCCTGATCGGCAATGTAGGTCGTGACCCTGAAACTCGCTATATGCCCAGTGGGGACGCAGTAACCAACTTGTCGCTGGCTACCACTGACAAATACAAGGACAAGCAGTCAGGAGAGCAAAAAGAAGCTACAGAATGGCATAGGGTTGCATTCTTTGGCAAGCTGGCTGAGATCGCTGGGCAATACCTTAAAAAGGGTTCCCAGTGCTATATCGAGGGAAAGCTTCGCACTCGCAAATTTACCGATGCCAACGGCATTGAAAAATATTCGACTGAAATCGTGGCAGAGTCCATGAAGATGCTCGGAGGAAAGCCAAGTGAAAGTGGCGCAGGTGGTCAGCCTCAGAATCAAGGGGCAGGTAGTGGTGGTCTAGGTGATATGGATGAGGATATTCCGTTTTGAGTTAAAATGGGCTTAATTACAAGGAGAGCGTAATGAAAGCCTGTTTTAAATGCCATTCCGTCAAGCCGTTAACTGATTTTTATAAAAACTCAGGAATGCCTGACGGTCATGTCAATAAATGCAAAGAATGTAATAAAAAAGACGTTTCGGAGTATAGGCAAAACAATATTGAGAAAATTCGAGAATATGATCGCCAGCGAGGAAAACTTCCAAGCAGGATCAAAAAATCGATTGAAGTGACTAAAGCATGGAGGACTGCCGACAAAAGACGTATGGCAGCTCACAATGCCGTAGCCCGAGCTCTTAAAAAAGGTTTGCTGATACCCAAGCCTTGCAGTAGATGCAGTAGTGAAGTGACGGTGGCTCATCATGAGGATTACGACAAGCCACTGGATGTAACTTGGTTATGCCAAGCTTGTCACAAGCAAAGGCATATTGAATTGTTGTCTTAAAAAAGAAAATCGTATGAAAAAAGCACTAGCCGTAGTATTGTTGACAGTATCGTTTGCAGCAGCAGCTTCATGCCCTGTATACGCTCCGTACCGTTGCACTCCCGGATATAACGGGAAAATGGTTTGTAGCTGCGGAGGCTAAGCTTCACTGAGGCAAAAGCGGATGCCATTTAATGCTTATGACTTGGGAGTGGCATACCAAGATGGACGCAGCGAGTAGCCTCACCTTATAATGGCACTACCTTAGCTTTGCAGCAAAGGTGGTTGCCAAACCTCTATGGGGGTGTCATTCAGGGCTGGTATCCCTAAAATCTACTACTCAGCGCAATGCTGGATCCTTTCGTGGTTTGACACCCCCACCCTTTTTGCTAAATAGCAACAAAATCCAAAAATAAATGTTGACACTGTAATACTCCTATGTAATACTGCTCATGTAGTTTGATTTTTCATGTAGTTTGATTTTTTCACGAAAGGAAATCAAAATGAACCAAGACTTTGACCTCCAATGTTACGGCTGCAACAGTGCCGAATTTATTGCTCAAATCCAAGGCTGCATTACTTATAAGTTAAGCGGAGCCAATATGGTTGTTGCTGGCTTGATGAGCGATGCGCAAGAGGAAATGGCAATGGGTGCAGTAGAACGTGCTCGTCAGACTTTAAATCGTGCCAAGTTGATTCTTGGTGAAATCATGGACGGCAATTTATAAACAATGAGGGGGAATTGAAATGAGAGACTATCGAGACCAACGTTTGTATCAGGGTGACTTGCTGGATAAAAAGACTCCAGTATGGCTTGAATACCTAGGGGCAGCTATCTTGGGTGCGATCTTGGGAGCCATGTTCGCTTATGGAATATAAGAAGTTTAATCAAGAGCTCCATGACGTTTGCGACCCGCCAGCCCGACAAGCTGTGACTGAGTGGGTCAAAATGAAGTGGGGACTGACTTGCATAGAAAATCCCGATAAATATGCAGTTGATTTGATCGTGTATAGAAAAGATCAGATCTGTGGATACATTGAGGTGGAGACAAGAGACTGGGGGGTTCGGCATTGCCCCTATGACACCATTCATATAGCTCAGCGAAAGGAAAAGCTTTTCACCAATCCCGGCACTTTGATCTTCGTGACTACCCGAGATTTTGAGAATGCGTATTGGTGTACGGCAGAGGACGTAAAAGGAAGCCCATTGATTGAGGTTCCGAACCGAGCAGTCAAACGCCACGAATATTTTTATGACGTACCGATTGAGTTGTTTAAGTACGTTATTTTGAACCTTCCGTTTTAGGAGGCTGCAATGAAGATTATTTCCAAACCGAAAAAGGAGAAGCGCAATGACTAACGAGCATATTTGGACACCTGCAGGAACCGATGTCACTATTCGCTGGAGAATGAACGGTTGGGTCCCGCCTTCAGAGCAGCAGGTCTACAGGGATAAATGGTCCTATTATCAAAACTTGCCATTGCGTAAGCTTGATGATGCAGCCAAAGAGCAATACGAAGCCGTACTTCGCAAAGCAAAAGTAGCCCGGATCAAATAAAGGAAAACCATGCAAGACATTTCAGAAGACATCATCAAAGCCAAAGATTTACTCAAAAACATTGAGATCATGATGTCAAATCCATTGTTAACCGGACGTGACAAGATCTACAACGAGATCATAAAGCTGGACAACTGCGTACTTACAATGCTTTCAAAAATGGAGCAAAAATGAAAAATTCAGATTGGGGTGCGTTGTTTGGGCTGGGATTGGTTATCTTGGGTGGGATTGGGTGGATCTGCAACATTATTGAGATTGCTCATGCCGATCTAGTGACTGGGCTTGTGATCCTTCGTGTAGTTGGCATATTCATGTTCCCATTGGGAGCCGTATTGGGGTGGCTATGAATTGGGCTGAGAAGGTTGCATTGACTACTATCTAAGCGGGTTCCGTTAACGCTTCGATTTTCCAACAATCTTTTTTCGCATTTCGCTTTCAAACTCGTAGTCTTCTCGACACCAGTTATCGCAAAAAGCCCGGTCATGAAGCTGGGCATTGCAGGACAAACAGTATCCAGTGGTCTTATGTTGCCTTGGATACTTATGTTTTTTTTCTTCCAGCTTGTCGTAAATAGCGTCCATATCAAGACCGGGGAAATGCTTTGTCATGCTAATCCTGAGAGGAACTCCGAAGCTTCTGCTTGTCTACGTCTTAAAAGTCCAGCCATGTGTTTGCCCCCTGCCATATCCCACTTTTCAAATTCGGCAGCAGCTCCATGAATATCGCCAGCGTTTACCTTTTTGAGCAAGGTTGAAGCAGTAAAGTTTCCAGCACCAACGTTGAATACGAAGTCCACAAGAGCGTCAAATTCTTCTTGGGTAATGTCCCCCGTCACTTTTGCGTTAACGGCTGCAGCAGCCTTCTGAACGTCTTGCATAAGCAATTCTTCGGCTTGCTCTTGAGTAATTGTCAGTCCGGGGTGAACTTCAGGTCCAGTATGACCATAACCAATCGTCCAAGGAGCCCCGCCAGTTCCGGGATCAGGATAAGCAGTAAGCTTACAGCCTTCAAATTGTTCAGTTAAATGAAGTCCGTTTTTTGAATAATTCATAACTAATCACTTTTTCTTTATTTATTTAGCTATATTTCCACCAACAGGATAGGTTGCTCCTGCTGGAGCTTGAGTAAATGCCTTTTCACCTTGTCGAACATGACCATTATTCCAAGGGCTTTCCATAATCGGACCATAGCAACTAGCTAGTTTTACGCCATTAATTGATTTAGCTTGAATTTCACATATAAAACTCCACATATTGCTCATGCCTGTTGTAGGTGTTTGTCCTATTGTAAAAGTTCTAACAGTTGCGGTAACAGTAGTCCAGCTTGGACCTTGTGGATAACTTGTTTGTGGAGGAATTCCAAACAAAGACCAAACTTTATTAGGGGCATGATCGCAAGATCCGTTCATAAGATCTAAATTGGCAATAGAATCCCCAGTCAAAATCGGGCAAACTGCCACGCCTTCTCGAAAAGTTTTTCCTTGAACTGTTATGGTTTTTCCAGTAGGAATTGCAGCAGAAGCAGCGCATAAAGCATATTCTTGATTTTTACAAATTCCAATGTTTGCTGAATGAGCATTTAAAGAAATAAAAAATAAAACAAAAAGTATTTTTTTCATTTTGCTACCTTTTCTAAAAAGTCGTATTGGTTGTAACAGGCTTCAAGGGCTGATCTGATTTGGTCTGCTCGGGCAGCTTCCCGGATAAGAAACTCTCCATCTTCGGCATAAAGGGTTGCCCCAGTTCCACACGTTGAAGCGTTGGTGGCTTCAGATTTGGGTCTGCTGGGACGGTTCCGCAGCTCGACAAGAGCATTGGCAAGCCGAGTATTAATAGCGTTGATTTGGTCATTTTTGTCCTTTTCGATTTTATCTGCTGCTGCTTGGTGTTGGTTTTTGAGCTTTTGAGTCTCAAGCACTTGATCGGCTTTATAACGATCAAAGCGAGACGCTTCAAAGCTGTATCCAAGATACCAAGAAAATGCCAAAGCAGCTACTGCTGCAGCCAACTTGACGTAAGTAAGGATTGGCAATGGAAACATTACTTATTGTCCTGATCTTGATACCAACGAAACATTTGAACTGCAATTCCAATTCCCATTAACCATTTTCCATAGTTGTTTGGGTCAATTACGTTTTGCAATACAGAAAAATTGGTTTCTACATAACCCAAAATCGTCACAATAAATCCCAGCCACATGAGCTTAGATTTGTGAAGGGGCTTTCTCATTTTTTCTTAGCTACGGTCTTTTTTGCTGCTGGCTTTTTAGCTGCAGGTTTTGCAGAAGTTTTAACTGTAGGCTTTGCAGCATACTTTTTAACCGCTACTTTTTTAGTTGCTGGCTTACGCTTGACGGGAGTTTCAGCAGAATCTGCAACTGCTACAGGTGCTACTGATCTAGGTCTTAGTAGTGCTGCGATCTGCTTAAACATTATTTATCCGCCTTTGTATCAAGTTTGTCGAGTATTTTGTCCAACTTTAGAAATATTTGATTGGTAACGCTTTGAAAATCTTCACGCTTAACGTAATGATCTGATACTTTTACCTCAAGATTATTGATTTGTCTTGCGAGGGTCGATTGGTCAAAAACAATCTTATCTTGATTTTTAGATAGCTCTTTGGACCACCATCCGATTACACCGGAAGCTGCAGTGGCTAAAATCGCTATTGAGGCAACTATTGCTGACCAATCCATGACACTTACTCCGCAGCAGGTGTATAGGCTTCTGCTTCTGCAGTTTTAACCTTTGTTTTTGCTGGGGCTGGTGCTTCTTCGACAACAGGAGCTTCAGCAGGAATGCTGGCTTCAATCTCATTAATCAACTTACGTATCTCTTGACGAACTTCTGAAGACGCATTAATGAGGAATTGCTTGATTGAAAACATGATTTTTCCTTATATTGTTAATTTTTAAAAAGTTTTTACTAAAAATACATTTACTATTTTTTAATACAATTCAGCCCAAATATTTGGATTTTGTCCAACGCTATTGTAAACTTGGTATGTTTGTCCGGGAGGAACAATAAAAGATGCTTGTGTTGTTCCAAAAAAATCTCCCTCATCAAAATTGACTGTAGAAATTGCAGTTCCATTAACGTAAATTACAAGAGTTGGGTTTGTTCCTAAAGTATCTCCAAAAGACACATTGACAGAAATAGGATAAGAATATGGATTAGTGTATGTAGTATTGACTGATTTAGAAACTTGATTCCATGTTTCTCCCGAAATACCTAATCCAAATTTATAAGTAGAAGGAATGGGAGTAAAACCTAATGCAGAAGTAACATCTAACGCATTCAAAGTAACTGCGCCAACTCTACTATTAAAACTTGCTACTTTTGCTGAATCAGCAAAATAAATATTTGTGCCGTCACCGTAAACATAGGTAGAAGCACTTTGAGTTAAAGTAACCCCAGTACCCGAAGCAGTTTTACCTGTAAGGGTATAAGCTCCGCTAGTGTTGTTAACTACAATCCATTCTCCAACAATGGCAGGGAATATCAAATTGCTGCCAGCAGTCAAAGTGCCAGTAACTTTTACGATTGGATAAGCCGATTGAAGCTGTGTAAGCGCCACTGTGGAGCTTGACATTGCAACAGAGGTAAGACCTTCAAACGTCAAAGAAACCCAGCCAGCTCCTCCTGCATCGGGATTGGTAGTATTGTTTTCTATAGAACTCATCCAAAGACCAGCAAAACTTGTGCTTTGAAGAATTGCTCCTTTCGGATAACCCCCTATGACACCTGAAAAAGTAGAGTCATAAAAGAAAAAGCCTCCTGCTTGTTGCCATTGTTGAATTGCTGTTATTTCATTCAAAATTCCATTAAAGTCAGCTCCAAAAGGAGGCACACCGCCAGCACTAATAGCCTGAAAGGTTAAAGGTGGAAATCCATCTGTAAGAGACGCTTTGCCGTTTGTAATACCAATTTGGGAAGCTACTGGTATTGTGTTGACGTATCCCGAACTTGCTGCGTACGCAAAAGGTAAAGGGATTTTTGAAGGTATGTTAGTACTTTGCATATTTGATCCTATTAATAAGTGACTGTTACGGCAACGCCAGCAGGTCTAGGGAATACTCCCGAATTTTCTACAATAGCCAGTTGCAATGCGTTTGGCACAAAATTGAAATGATAAGTAAATCCTTGATTAAGTGTATCAATAACATACGCTACACCATAAGGACTTCCTGAAATAGATTGTCCAAAGAATTTTTGAAGCAACTGATTAATTTGAGGAACTGATAGATTGCCAATATTGACCGCAGCTTTAATTAAAATTAACTGCCTATAAACGTCATCTGACAAATAATAAGTGGTTGTTGAGCTAATGGTAGAAAAAAATGGAGCCTGTCCAAAAGGTTGTGGACCCGTAGTTGCATATCCCGATAAATAAGCTTCATCAAATCCCAAACAATTTGCCGATCCCGGAATTTGAAGATAACGAGAAACATTAACAATTGCACCCCAAATATCTAAACCAGTGCCAACGGCTGTATAGACATCCCAAATATTTACATAAAAATTAGCAATATCAGTAGCAGGATCAACTGCACTATTGTAAGAACTAAGCAAACCGTCAATCGTTGGAGAATCACAATATTGACTTAATATGGTTTGTTGCCAAAGAGGAATGACTTCTACTGTTGGTTTTGGGGCTATTTGCTTATTTGCAAAAGAAGCAAAAGGCGAACCTGAAAAGGGAACTAATCCGTACATAAGTTATACCAATGCCACCGCAATATTAGAGGCTGAAAGGGTTGGCAACTGATCTATGCCGAATGCAATAGATAAGGTAGACGGACTTGCAGAAGCTCCCAAATAAACCTCAATTACGTTAACGTTTGGACTAATCGCATTGATGTTTGCGTAATATCTGCCTGAATAAGTCGTTGAGTTGATTGTGACCGCAGTTCCTCCGTCTTGTCCATTAAATGAAGCAAGAACAGCATTTTGGACAAGTTGAGTAATATTTGAAGGCAACAACGGACTATTTTTGATATTTACAGTGAAATAAGCAGGTGTTGATGTTGGAGTCAAATAAGTGACGGTATAAGGAATTGGGCTTGCGTAAGTATTGTCATAAACGGTAACAGTTGTATTGCCGTTGTATCCGCAGCCCGGTGGTTTTTTATTCCAAATAGCAGTGGCAATCGCTGAAGACGTACCGCCAGCCACGCTAACGCAAATAGAATGCGCTGCCAATGGATAGCTAGTGCTGCCATAGTTTACGGTTGAGTTGGTTGAGTTATCAACAACTACGGCTTGCAATACGTTCGGAACCGCTAAAACGGCTGCCTGAATAGACTGAATAGAATTAACGGCATTTACTGCAACGCTTGATTGTCTACGGAATTCAAAGGCTGCACGAGATTCAACTGCATTGCCAAGAGCTCCAGCAGCAGGGTTAGAAACAGTATTCCATCCGGCAACGGCTGTATATATATTATTAAGAGATCCAATAGGACAAGCAATCGGTCCAGTAGTTTGATTTTGAAATTCAACTGTTACGCTACCACTGGAGGGAATTGTGGCTGCAGCAGTAGAGGCATAAAGGTATCCGCTAGTATCTTGAGCAATAGAACCCAAAGGAATAACTGTACCAACTGCACCTACGCAAGTTGCATTTACTACGGTTCCCGAAGCTTGAATTCGGGTCATAAAGTAAATGTAACCAATAGCATCTTGCCAAATACCCGAAGCAAAAGCTGGGTTTACTTGATTAGCAATATAAGCAATTTGATTGTTTTTATCGCCAATAATTGCCGTTTCAGTTTGAGCTAACTGACCTTGAGGGGTCGTAAGACCGGGGTTTACGCCACCACCAAAAGCTGCATTAATGTCAGCTTGAACTCCAGCCAAAATATCTGCTTCTGCTGGCAGGACGGGTGCGCCATTGGTCCATGTAATTGACGGTACGTTAGTGCTCATTTATCCTCCAAAAGCCACATTATTTGCGACTCCATCCGTATCTATAATTTGAATTTGCCCAGCCAAAGAACGATTTTGGAAGGACGTAAAAGTTGCTTGAGCTGCAGCTACGTCAGGAACCGTTAAAGCTGCATCCTGAAGTTTTTCAGCTACATATTGCAAGGGAGGAAACCCCCCAAGAATTTGCTGCCAATAGGGTATTCCCTGAGTAGTGTCGTACCAGCATTCGCCTAAAAATGTACGAGTAACTGAAGCCACGTCTTGCGCTATTGCATAAGGTGCGCCAGCTAAGGCAATGTTTCCATTGAGATCGAGAACCAAATCCCAAGCAGTCTGATCTAGCAGTAAGGTATTGTGAATTATCGTCATACTGGTTGCCCCGTATTGCTTCCACCAGATTGAACGCCAGAATGAACGTGAGTGTGGAGGCTCGTTCCCTGACCTTTAACATCACCCGTTGCCGTAAAGGATCCAGTATGGGACCAAGTACCGCTTGAGCTAATGTTTGGTGCAGTTATTGTAACTTGAGTAGGAGAAAGTATGGTAATTCCTGAGCTATTAAATTGGATGTATTGCGTAGGAGCTGCGCCAATAATGGTCATCAAATAAACCATATCAGACATATCATTTTTACGGTTAGAGCCGGGAGCTGCAACTGCGCCAGTGCTTTTTACCGTTGAAATGTCTCTATCGCAAACTGTGCCTATACCAATATCACCGACAACTGGATCAAGAATTACACCATTTGATCCACCTTGAATTCGCATATATGGGACATTGTAAATAATCCCATGAGCCCAAGCCTGACCATTACCGTCAACTGCGCTGACCAAAGGCTGAACGTCAACATGACCAATAGCTGAAACGCCACCGCTATTGCTAACTGCAACAACTTTTACTGGAATTGCAGTTCTAAGACCCGATAAAGCAGATCGGACAATAAAGTCCATGCGCCCCACGTCTGAAGCATTATCTGCCGGGACGTGATTAGTTTGAATTGGTTGATTAGTTCCTTGGGACATATATTGCTGGACTTAATTTAGAAGTTGTAAACCAAGGACCGTCAGGGGTTAACGTACTTAATTCATGAGTCGCATATTGAACTGGAAACTGTCCGTTTGCTTTTGGTAAGCCTGAAGTCAGGTTGATTGTCCTGCCAATAGCAATAATTGGATTGAATTCAGATCTAACAGTAAATCCAGCCTCCCAATAATAAGGATAGCCAATAAGCCCAGTTTCAGGACTTAAATCAACAATAATGTCATCTCTTACTCCACCATTCGGGAAAATTGTGATTGAATTGTTTTCAATAATCAAAGGAAAAGACGCAGCTCTTGCAACGGTTTGAATTTGATCTATCAATGATCCTGACAAATATTGATTTTGAATAACGGCATGAGCTCCTTTGGGATTATTAAAAGTCCAATCGGAGCCAAGCAAATTAGTTAATGACGCAATAATATCTTCTGCGTTTTGAGCACCTTGATAGGTATTTGGCGCAGAAGGAGCTCCTTTATTGTTATATCCAGCCACTGCAGCGCATACAAAACTCACCTCGGGAAGATTTGACAAGTCAATAAAGCTGGAAATCAAAGTTCCTGAAAATACCTGATTTAAGGTCCCGCCTTGATCTCCTGCTTCTACAGTGATCGCTTGATTTTGAATCGCTACCATATTTGAGCCAGTGCTTGAATATTGGTTCATCTGATCCAAAGTCATTCCATAAACTTGCATTTGAAGCTGTCCAAAAGCATTATTTCCACCGGGATTTGTAATGACGGCTGAACACCTCAAGCCTTCCAAAATCAAAGGCTCTGCATCTTCACTGGAAAATGTCAGGTTTATCTGACGGACTGCAAAGGTCATGATTGATAAATTAATTGGTAACGAGAACCTAAACCAGTGTAATACGGGTCATCTGTTCCCTGAGTGTCAAAAAATGCCAGTTGACCTGAAAATCCGTAGTAAGCTTCACGAATCAAGCCTACTAAATTTAGGCAAATTACGGAATTTACGCAAGGATTGTTATTGACAGTCATGTCAAAGTAAAGTCCATTGCTTTTTTGAGATAGGCTAATAGCACAACTTTGACCATTTAACTGAATGGTAAATTTTTGAGCAGCAACGGCAATAATTGGAATTGTCTGAATTGTCATTCTATTCCTATGTTTGATACTGAAGAAGCGTTAAATGATCCAAAGCTTCCTTTAGGAGTATTTGGAGAAAGCTGACCAAGGCTAGTGCTACTTGCTCCCGAAGGGGAAGCAGTAGGAACCACTGGTTGCTGAGCAATTCTGATCTCTTGAAACCATAATTGAGCAATGATTAAAGTTGCCCCTTGTCTTGCTTCTCTGCGATAGTCAACATGAATAAGGTTGCAGCTTTTATAAGTACCGTTCGGAGTAACCACGCTGCAAAGAGTCAAAGAGCTTAAAAGCTTTTCAATCGCTGCCAAAAACGCTTCCTTGCTCATTTTCCCATTACCGCTACACGATACTGTCACCCGACAATCAAAAGGCATAGCCACTTTGTTATAGCTTTGAAAACTACCTTCCTCAAGCGGATAAATAGGAATCTTGTATTCTTCTCGATATTCAAAATCGACAAAAGAATCGGGGGTTAAAAGAGCTGATCCGTTTTCGTCAACAATGCCCCAAGTTGTCCCAAATAAATTGAGAGGAAGAATTTCTCCGACAATAGTTAAGGCTGCAGCCACAAATTGAGAATTGTTGCTACGAGCTAAAGCGGGTACTCCGGGTAAAGCTGGGACATTAGGGTAAGGAATATTTGGCATTATCTATTTCCCTGTACGCCTAGATTAATCAAAGAATTATTTTGCAACGCACCACGCAAGCCATTAGCAACGCCATTGGCATCAGTAGCTTGAGTTTGTACGTTGATTGTGTTGATATTGGTTTGTACGTTGGTTCCTGCGCCACCGCCAGCACCAACTGGAGCCGTTGCTTTGGCTCCGACCATTCCTTCATGAGCAGACATTGCTTGCTGCACTGCAGCCAATTCGCCCATGCTTAACGGTTTATTAGGATCAATTCCAGTCTTTTTAGCAACGTCAGCAATGTACGCATTCGTATTGGCTGCACCGTTATCGCCAGCAGGAGACCATTTACTAACAATTCCAGCGATAGTATTTGTACCGCCTTTTGCATAAGACATAAGCAAGGAAGCCATAGCGTCCTGACCTGTCTTCATATCAGGGAAAATGGCAAAACGTCCATCGCTACCAGTCGCCCCATGCTTACGAGCAAAATCACCGTACTCAATATTTCCGGGATTGTTATTTCGCATATTGCGAGGAAGACCGGAAGCAGCACCGCCTTTTCCTGAAGCCTTGTCTTGAGCTGCATAAATACGAGCAATTTCCTCGTCTTCACCTTTGTTTAAGCCTTCGCTATGGAATAGCAATGCAGCAGCCCCAAAGAGCTTAGAAAACGCTGCTGTGAGCCCCTCTCCAACGGATACGCCAACAATCTTCAAAGAAGACAGTGCGCCTTGCAAAGTTAAAGCTGCGCCCCCAATCAAAGTTAACTGGGAAAGGAATCCGTCCAGCTTTTTATCGGCATTGACAAACCCTTCAAAGAAAGCCGTCCCGCCTTGGAGAGTTGCGCTCAATGCAGGATAAAGCTCGTCCATTAAGGCATTTTTTGCCTTGGAGAATGCTTGACTGGTTTCAGCCCATTGCTGCTGCAGCTTTTGGGCATTTTTGGTATTTTGCTCAGTTACGCCTGAAAGCTTGTATTGCTCGTCATAAAGCTTATGAACTGCGTCAGCACCTTGAGAAAGGACCATATAGGTCTCTTTATTCATTCCTAGCTGCTGAGCTAAGGTCAGCGTAAGCTGCTCACCGTTTTCCGCTTTAAAGCGTTTTAAAGCATCTGCCAACTTGTAAATGTCGACAGTACCTTTATTGATGTCTACCGCAGCCAATGCCCCCAATCGTGCCAATGGCGTAAGAATGGCAGCATCACCCAGCTTAATGCCAGCAATCCCTTGTTGCATCGCTTGAATGGATGACTGAAAGGTTTCAGCGTCACCGCCTACTGTTTTTAAAACACCGCCCCAAGCATCGAGCTCTCGGGCAGACATTTGGAATAGTTGAGCATTTCGACCAAGAGCTGCATTGGTCGTTGTCGTTTGCTGAGCAAAGTTCGTAAAACCTTTTATGCCGACAAAAGCGACTCCAAGGGAAACTAGGGCATTCCGAGCCTTTTCAAAACCGTCACCAATGTTTTTGGAGCCTTGCTGAGTATTTTTAGCCGTCTTTTGGGCTTGCTCGTCAAACTTGCGAAGTTCCTCTACGGACTTCTTTTGAGAAGCATCAAACTTGGATGTATCTAATCCAAGCTCAATTAATAAACTGTCTATGACCGTTGCCATTATTTTTGATTCACTATATAAGCATTATGCCGATCAACAGCATGAATCTCAAGGAGTATCCACATATCCTCAACACCATAGACAGTATCAAGTTCATGGAGGGTAGCCAGTCTTGACGAGACTACTGTTGCTATCGTTTTCGGGGTGGCTTGATACTCAACGAGCCGATTGTTGCTTGTGCTTGCGCTTCTGACTCCGAAGTCGACTTGTCTGCGTCTAAAAAAAAATCCATGTGCAGATCCCAAATTGCTTTACGCAGGGATAGTCGAGTTTTTACTTCCTCGATGTCATCTTCAATTAATGGACGCTTAACATTGGCAGACGGGACTATTTGAACGCATCCCATCATTTCGTCCAAAAGAGGCTTTGCAGCCTCGAATGGAATCTTGAGAAGGTTCATATAGCCCACCGCCATAAGACCCGCCATTCCCTGAGCAGCTAGGTTATCCGGGATCTCAATACCAGCATTGCCGATAGCGAGAATTACCCTGAAAGCCCAGCTCTCAGCTTGTGAGGCAGACATTTCAGTGATAAGGAATTGCTTGCCCTTATCACGTCCTGCGTCCGCTACGAATGTCGCTTCTTTTCTTGCCATTTTTAATTTGCCATATTAGATTTGACCGCCAATAATGCGCTGCCAAGTAATCTCGTACACTACTGGTTGCAATGTCTTTTTAACAGCTGGAAACGGAGTTGCCATTGTTAAGTAGCCATTTTGTAAAGTATACACCATACTTGTGGACGGTAACGTAATTGAGCCGCTAGCAGAAAAAACATCAACTGCAGCATCTTGTGCGTTGCGCCATGCGTCAAATAAGAAAACGCTTGGGCTATCAGCTTGAAGGTGAATAGTCATCTTGTAAGGGACAAATACTTTACCTGCGCTGAGCTCGCCATCAACGCCCATCAAGACTTCAGATTGTTGTACGGCTTCGCCTTCAAAAGCGTCATCCACCGCATAGCCTTGGATAACTTGAGGAACTGGGAAGTAGTTATTGATCGCTAATGAAAGGACCGAATTTGCTGAGGTTATTGTTGACATAATTTATTCCTTATTGAATTGCAATAGAAGCCATAACGATTTGTTGTACTGCTTCGCCATCCTGATAGTACAAAGTAATAGGGGGAGATTGGCGAGCTGCACGAGTCTGAGCTGTAGCTGGCAGAATCTGCAAGTAGAAGCCTTGGGAAGCAATGGTAGGAGCAGCGTTAAATCCTAAAGCATACTGAATTTCAGCAGCTTGAGCAGACGAAACGTTGATGCCAGCACGAATTGCGCCAAAGTTCAAAGCTGCATTGATTGGATCAAGAGCAGCAGAGTAGATCAAACCGTTACCTTGTGAGTTGTAAGGAACTGCGCCAACAGAAGTCAACAAGTTAACCATAGCCAACTGGAGGTTAGCATTGAGCCAAATTTGGTTCAAATAGGTATCAGCCCATAACCACTTACCTGAAACAGAGCCGGGGAAGAACCAGTTAGCATTGTTTGCAGGGTTGTTTGATCCCCAAGCACCGTATGCGTTATAACCATTAGACAAAACTGCAGCGTATTGAGTTGCATTGGTTACTGAAGGAACTAGATCTGACTGTGATTTGAAGTCAAGCGTTGCACGTCCATTGAGACGGTTAAAGTTCAAAGAAGCTGCAAATCCGCAAGCAAAAGCTGCATGAGTGTAATCACCAAAAATAGGCATTGATCCGATTAATTGATTTTGTTGCAGGTAATCACCGAATGTAGTGGTGCTAGAAGCGATCAAAACGTTAGGATCGGAGTCTTGGCAAACATATAACCAACGTGGAGAAACGGAATTGCTCCATTGTGCAAAGGCTTCTTTTTCACTTAAAACAGCTTCCCAAGCAGTCATGAATGTTGCCCAGTTTTGATTTTGAGTCAAAATTCCAGCCATAAATGTTGCAGGAGTTCCTGCGTCAGCACCTTGAGACAAAATTGCGCCAGTTGCTTGAGTTAGCATCAATGCAGTTGCCAAAGTGCCAGTAGCTGCATAACTTATAGTTTGAGTTGCGCCAGTCGTATTTGTTGTAAATACGAAAGATGAGCTTTGTGAACTATAAGTTACTGTGAAGCCGGGAGTTGTAAAGGCAGCCTGAATGATTGTGGCAGCATTGCTAAAGCTGGTTGCGCTAGTCAAATTGATTGTGCCGGATGTTTTAACAACGCCAGCAACAGTAATTGACAAAGTACCAGTCAAAGCTTGCAGTTGACCTAAAGTCATGTTTGCCAATGAACCACCAGTTAACCAGCCAGCAATAGCTGTCTCAGGATAACGAGTCATCAACAAAGTACCGGGAAGCTGAGTGCCTCCGTCATATCCATTGAAATAGATATTTGCAATCGCAGCTTCAGTTGAGTTAGCACCAAAGTAGCTTTGAACGCCAGCAGCGTTTGCGAATGTTAGGATTGAACCGTAAGGAGCAGCAGCATTTTGAGTAAGCACGAGACCGTTTAGGTCAACTGCTACACCATTAGCCGATAAAACTGACGGTACGACTTGGACTACTTGCGAAAAAGGAATGGTACTCATAAATTCTCCTAGGGGTTAAATGTCTGATCGATTGGAGCAAGCGCAATATCCACTGCAATCATAGACTGTTGAGTCGTTGAAAGGATTGGGTTGTATTGTAAACTCGCTACCAATTTCCAGCGTTGCTCATATTGGGCTTCCCCATCAATAAGCGGAATTTGGACTGGATCGTCCGCATACAACGGCTGAATATTTGGCGGGAAAATCTCCGTTGCATACTCATCTCGAAACAATGCCATAGTCTGCATAGCCCACTCTTGAGAAAGCAAACCATAAAAATCTAACTGCATTGAATATTGGGTGGGGGTAAGAATGAACTTACCCTGAGAAAGTGAATCATAGCTATCAACGTTAAATGATAATCGATCCATTCCCGTATTATTCATGGTTACAAAGCCATTTTTAGGCATTGGGACTCTGTTATCTTGAGCTTGAACTACCTCAGTCCCCGCAGGTAAAAAGGAGTTAAAAAAGACCACTAACGCTCGAAATACGTCTTGGTCATTAATATTTAAAGTTGCTGACATGATTAATCGTCCTGAAGGGTAACGATAACGTGACACCAATCAGACCATGTTTCCATGACTTGAGTGATAAGCCAGTTACGATTGCAGCCACCGGGAACTTCAGGAAATACCAAAATATCCCCGCCCAACTGATCCACTCGAACCACGCCAGCAGCATTGCCGTACATATAAACAGAACGCATTACGCCTGTGATATTGAGCCCGTCAATATGCTTTAAATCGGTTGCGCTAAGAGCTTGTACCTGAGCATCAACTGTCAAAGTTATGGTCTTAGGGGTGCGTTTCCCTGCGTCATCGGTCACATAACCGTTTGACTGTATCCAGTTGATTTGTTGGTTTTTGTTTGTGATCTGAATATTCTTGTTGGCAAGAGCTCTAACATTAAACATTACGAGCCTTTCCCAGTAAATTCTGACCCAGTTTTATTGACCGCATTTTGAACCGATGCAAGCATAAGCCCAGTATCAATCAATGGCTTGGATGAACCTTTTCTCCTGATTGTTGCTGGCGCATTAGGAGGTGAATAAATAGTTGAAATCTTTGTTTGAATATCCGCAGCAGCTTGAATTCCCACCAAATCCAAAACGTCAAAAGCAGTCATTTTCCCAAGAACTACCTTGGGAATGCTTTTTTCAATAGTCTTGGTCCAAGTGTCTTTTTTTTCTTTGACTGTTGGCTGCATAAATGGACGAGCTGGAATTCCAACTGCCGGAGCTCCAAATTCTTGTATTGCTGCTACATAAGCAACGGAAGTGCCGTCTTCGTAATTGATCCCCGAAGGAAAGCCGACTTGAGCTACCATGCCCTCGAATTCTTCAGGAACACGCTCTAGCGCAATCTTGATCTTGTCGAGATTAAGTTGTTTCATCCAAAGAACCCGCCAGCTCTACGAAATCCTTGATTTTCAGGGCTTCCACCAATATACAAGCCTACGTTAGCGATCACTCTCAATAGAGCCCTTAACTGATTTCCATAAGGAGTAGTTGCCAGCCACCAGCCGAATGCAGTTTTAGCTGGAGGAGGCACTAGAGAAACGTTAACAGACCCCTCTGCAGAGCCTTGAACTACAACAACAGGCACACCGTTGTTGATAAGACTAAAAGACGCTGACAAGTGAGCGCACATCAAATCGATTGCTAACTGAAGCTGCTTGGTATTGAAATTCCAAGGATAGTTATTATCGATATTGATATACGCTGTACCCATAGTCCACCAACTTTCGAGCTGGGCAGGTGGAAACAGTGTCGTATTCTCAAATTGAGGAAACTGGTTCCGAAACGCCTCATCGTCATAAGTTGGTGTAATGGATGTCATTTTTAGTTATTTCCGACTTTTGGTGCGTCTTCTTTTTGATAATCTGCGTCAGTTAAAGGAGCAGATTCATCTTTTAGGTTCATGTCCGCAGCCACTTTTTCAGCTTCTACTTTTTTAGCTTTTACGGTCACAAAACCCTCTTTTTCATGAGCCTTGAAGGAAGGATTCTTTTGAAGCTCCTCAAGGTCATAATCAGTAACTTCTGTTGATACGCCCAAAGGGGTAATCAATCGGTCATTTGCTACGCCTGTCCCACCTTTGATGAGAACAGAATGTCCCTTAATAGGAACGTCAGCACCGCCAGCAATCCAATTCGTATAGTTTTGGTCATTAGCTAGTGTTGAAAACACATAATTTTTAGCCATTTTTGTTATCCTTTTTGATGTTTAGAAAGACGGGATTTCTCCCGTCTATCCTATCTTACATCAGCTAGATTGGGCAGCCCATAAGACCGCCCTATCTATTAAATGCCTGAGTAACGAACAACAGCGTAAGGACGCTTCAACAATACGCCAGCAGTTGCGTTGGCATAGTCTTCTTCGTAAGCCTTAGCCATTTTTTCCACGCCTAGGGCTTGGAATTTAGCTGGGACTACTTGAACCCATGTACGGCTGTCATCGCTTGCGCCATCTTCAACGTGCTCAGCATAGAGGTAGAACACGTTTGCGCCACCGTTAGCCAAATTCAACTGAGGAGCTGAAATTACACGCAGTTTTGGATAGGTTTTGTTTAACCAGTCACGAACTGAGATACCAAAGTCAGAAGTAACTGACAAATATTGGTATGAATTGGTTGGCAATGCCAAAGTCAATTCTGCATCTTCAGGGTTGATTGTGTCTTGAGACTGAGTTTGCAACTGAGCTGCAGCAACACGAATGTCAGCAACGATTTGCAAGAAAGTCTTTGTAGACCACAATGTTGAGCCACCTGTACCAGTCGCAGCAACAGTAACGTATGCTGGCAAGCCCGGATCATTCAAGAAACCGTAAGTCAAGTTGCTACCGTTGTTGAAACCGTAGAAACCAACGAGGTTACGTTGAATTTCAAGAGCCAATGCTGCAGACGAACGTTTTTCAGCAGAAGTGCTGATACGGATACGAGCTGCACGAGCTTCTTCCAACATACCTACTTTGATGCCCTTTTCAAAACGGACAACAGTTCTACGAACGAAGTTGGTATTCCAAGAAGCCAAAGGAACGTTTGTGTAATCACCGTAAGGAACGGCATTACCGATTGGCTCCAAGAGACCTTGAACGATCTCTTGATCTTCCCAAGAGCCAGTTGTAGTAATACCGCAGAGCTCGTCAATTTTACGAGCAGCAGTAATTACTTTAACGAAGCCGGGAAGCCAGTTTTGTAGAAACTGAACTGGAGTCGTGATCGAAGGTTGGCTTACATCGCTTTGGGTATCCATTGCGTAATTAGCCATTGCCTTCAGATTTTGAGCTCCGAAGTTAATGCCGAGGTCTCCGAGTGCAGCGTAATCGGATACGTCATCGGCAGACATTTGTACCACGCCAACTTGACGAGGAGACAGTGAGCTGCGTTCGATAGATTTGTTCATATATCAGTCCTTATTAATCAGTGATACGGATAGCTGCTAAGCCCGTACCGCTAGTTGGGTAATTCCATACAACGCAATTAGGAATCAATGCGTTACCTGTGGTAGCAGAGCTGCCGGGAGCAACAGTGGAGAGAACGCCAGTGGTTGTGTTGTATTCAACCAAATCACCGATATTCGCAGCACCTACGAGAGTCACAACAATAGTACCCATAGTCATGAACTCGCCCTGAGAATTAGGACCGAGGAACAAGGTTGGATCTAGTGGAGCACCACCAACTGCGCCATAAGAAGCGTAGGATTTTGGGTTAACCAAAATACCAGCAAACAAGATACCAGTACCAACTACACCACCTTGAGTAGCTACGTTAGTAGAGTTAGATTTTGTAAATGCCAAACCAATTGTTCCCCCAGTGGAATCAAGAGTTAAGGAATCTACACGTTGTGGACCGTCAACAATCAATTCACCGGGAATACCAAATCCCAGATTGACGTTAACTGTGGATTGGAAAGTCGCAGCAGTCATGATTATTTACCTTCTAAAAAACGTTGAACGAAATTGCCCTTGCGAACTGCGGAATCCATTGCAGCACGACTAGGAACACCCTTGCCTTTTAGGAACGCTTCTAAAGCAACTACACGAGTCTCTTTAGGGGCTTCCAAGCCAAGCTTTTTGCAGCCATACTTAGCCATCTTGTCCAAGTCCATTTCGGCATGGTCAAACGCACCGATATGAGCTGACAACTGGTCGTATAGCTTAGATTTTTTAGCCAACTTAGCTTCGACAGTACGAGCAATAGCTGCTGCGTCCATACCTGCGCCACGTTGACCTTCTTTTTCTTCTTCATTCTGACCGCCAACACCATACTCAGGACCTTCTTCGTCCATCATATCGCCCGGTTTTTCTTCGTCACCGTCAGGTTTTTCTGTGTCTTCGTCAGCAACGGCTTCTAAACCTGCTGAACCAAACGATTGACCTGTCAATTCTTGAATTTTTGCCAGTTTTGGCATAACTTCTTCGAGGAACTTGTGAACTTCCTCAAGAGTCATAGTAGGCTTCTCGCCACCTACTTCTTTGTTTTCTTTAGCCATGTTTAAAAACTCCTTGTTATCTACTGTGAAAGTGAAATGGTCTAAAACTGCTACATCGGGACCCATGCGTCCATTTTCGACAAGGGCTAGATGATTGCCTCGAATATCCCGTTGCACATAATCATACTTTATTCCGTCATAAGTGCCGGGTGCGTATTCATATCTGCAACGGTATCCGCAGGACAATTCTTTTTTTCCATTGGCAATAAGATTAGCCATTGCCTCCGAAAATACTTTGATATTCCCTTTTAGGGTATCGCCATCGAAATAAACGTCCTGCCCGATAACGCCCTGTACGCCCTTTTGCTCTGAAGGAGTCAATCCTTCGTCTTCGCTTCCAAGCATGACGTGATTGTCAATCCAAGGGATCAATTTGAATGAATCTATACAGTCAGTGGAGCTAAGCTCCTCGGCTGGACGGTAAACCATGTAAACCCTGTCTTGATCGCATTCAGGGGAAATTGATCTGCCTGAATAAGGGAATACCCCGACCATTGAAAGAGGGTTGTCTTTTACCTCAAACCATCCGTTTGTATCGTATTCACGTTTATCCATAGCAGAAGCGTTAGCTTCAGCAGCTTCCGCAATCTTTTCCTCGTCCCCGTCAACTTTCGGAAATATGGGCTCGGGAGCATCCTCAATGGTTGCCCATACGAATTCGCTATGCTCATCATTAAGCTCGGGCTTAAATTCGCCATCATTGCAGCCAAATAGACGCACTTTGCCCTCTGAATAGATCAACTGAAGACCTGTCTCAGGGACGTGCATGATTTCCTCACGAGACTCACGAATTGCGCCTTCAATGGCTGATTCGCCTTCCTCAACATGACCACCGGGAAAACCCCAAGTATCGTCCTTGGTGCGCTTCATCCATAGGATCTTGTCATCGTCCGTATATACAATAAAAGCCACGATTTTTGAATCGGGCTCCTCTTTTAAATCCCGTTTGTGGGATTCTTTCGTTTCCTCGGTCTCTTGCTCGTCAACGCCATGAGACTTACGGGCATTGGAATAGGCAGCAGCAACAGCAACATTTTTAGGATGTCCTGCTTTTATCATTTCAGCAATATTTTCTGAAATTACTTCCTTGCTGTATCCTGATTTTAAGGGCATACAACAACTCCTCTTTTATTCTTTTCTCGAATTTTATTAAGCAATTCAATTGCTTGTGTTTTTGCTGGCTCTTGCCATTTTGCACCTTTGCCGGGTCGCATATCATTAAATTGAATTGCTGCACTCGCCTGATCTTTTTTGATAACCAAGAAAGGCAATATTTCCCTTAAAAAAGTGCTGGCATCGCTATTTGCAAGCCTCCAGTTGTAAGCTTGTTTCCAGTGATCTTTGCTACGGCTTGATTTTTGTATATCTCCACCCCAGTAAGATTTGAAAAGCTCCAAAACCTCAATGTTAGTGTTTGCTACCATGATACGCACAAAAGGAGATCCTGACTTGTTTGCAGAGCGGTTGACGCATCCTTCTCCATCAAAGAATCCTGCTGCATAAGCCACGATCATGTCTTTTTGCATTAGCAAATTCTCCCCGTCTGAGTAGGAATGTCTGTCACGTTCAATAAAACAGTGGCTTCCCTAGTGTTGCCCTCAGTTGTCGTAAATAATGCTCTTATTGTATAGAGTTGATTGATTTGTGGGGCAGGAATTATGCCTTCCGAAATTTGAACTGAAATTACCTTTCCGGCAGCAGCTACTTGTTTATCGGGAAAAGTAATCGGGGTTGGGTTTATTGCTGGACCAATTATTACAAGACCCGGCTGATCCGCAGTCACTGAAGTAATGGCTGAAATGGTTTCTAGGGTGTCAAGGATATAAGTGCAATCAATATCGTAATAGATTGCCTCTGAAGTCCGTTTTTCTAAAATGTAACTATTCATGAGCTTGCCAATAATCCTGTCTTGGTGAAACGTGCCAATAATCCAATCTTTGTGCTACTTGCCAATTTGTCGGTCTTGGTGAAACGTGCCAAACTTTATCCGATCTTTGGAAAATTGGAGCACAAATATAAACGTCTACTGCATTGCCCGATTCTACTACGGTGACTATGACATAGTTCTTGGCATTAGTCGAATCTTGGGCATTTGCAGCTTCATTGATGTTTAACGAAGCCGTAACGACTTGATTAACAATGTCTTGCGCTAAACCTGCCTCCGAAACATTTAACGGGGCAGTCATGTTTTGTATGACTAAATCCTGAGCATTGCCAGCCTCTACCATTTGCAGATAAGCCGTCATTGACTCTGTTGCAGCGTCTGAAGCAAGCCCTGATTCTGCTACTGCCAGCAGAGCGATCATGTTTTGGGTTTGAACGTCTACGGCATTGGCAGTCTCAATCGCTGCCAAATAAGCAATTACGTTTTGAGATACGCTATCTTGAGCGTTTCCTGTCTCAGTAACCGTTACTGAGGCAATCATATTCTCTGTTACTGCATCTAAAGCATTGCCTATTTCGCTTATAGACACGCCAGCAGTCATATTTTCTGATACGGTGGATATAGCATTAGCAGCTTCGCTAATAGTTGCTATAGCACTCATATTTTCGGATTGTGCATCCGTAGCATTACCAGCCTCATGGATATTAACTGGAGCAGACATTGATTCTGACTGGCTATCTACTGCATTGCCCGATTCCGTAAGGCTTACCGATGCAGACATTGTTTCAGATTGAGTATCGACTGCGTTTGCTGCTTCATTTACCGCAATTGGAGCAGAAAGCGTTTCAGATTGTGTATTTGTAGCGTTTCCAGCCTCAGAAATACTTACGGGTGTTGTCGCATTTTGAGAGACTGTATCAACGGCAGATCCTGTTTCGGCAATTACACCTTGAGCCGTCATATTTTCTGAAACCGTATCCAATGCAGATCCGAATTCAGAAACACTATTCGGAGCTGTCATAGACTCCGAAACAGCGTCTATTGCACTTGCAGACTCAGATACTGATATTGGAGCCGACATTGATTCAGACTGAGAATCTACGGCATTACCAGCTTCAGTGACTGAAACAGGGGTCGTTGCGTTTTGGCTTACGGTATCAACAGCAGATCCAGCTTCAGAAACGGCAGCCGTCATATTTTCAGAAACTGTATCGACTGCACTAGCTGATTCAGAAATCGATACCGCAGCAGACATCGACTCGGATTGAGCGTTTAAAGCATTGCCAATCTCAGTAATAATAACTGAAGCAGCCATTGACTCTGATTGATTGTCAGTAGCATTGCCTGTTTCGGCAATAACTACTGGAGCAGTCATAGACTCAGATTGACTATCAATGCTATTACCTATTTCACTAATAGCTAATGTAGCAGTCATCAATTCGGACTGCGTATCTAATGCTGATCCTGCTTCGCTAAGAGTTACAAGATCTGAACTATTTTCAGAAACTGTATCATTTGCTGATCCAGCTTCTGCTATTGTAACTGCATAATTTTGGATTAAATTCCTCGCAAACGCAGATTTGGAATACGGGGAATTACCAAACATAGTTAATCCTTAAGTAGGAGTATTACCTTCGTCTGCTGGGTTAGCTGGTTCGGAAGGTTGCAATGCTTTCATTTGTGTTTCAAATTGCACTTGGGCATTTTTAAACAAAGGGTACAAATTGTGTTGATTAGGCATATTACCTAGCAAATTTACAATGTTTGCTGCATCATAATCTTCAAATACGAATGTTACTTGTGTCATGATTCTTCCTTTTTTTCTAAGCAAAATTGCTTGAGATAATTATATATTAACCTTTTATTGCATCCTCAAACGGGGTTAAGTCAAAACCAGCATAGTAGGCACCTTTAGCAATCTGAATTTCAAGGTGGTCAATATTGCGTTGTTTGCAATCTGCCCAATCAACATCAGTCATATCCGTGTATTTGATTATTGAATCTATACAAGGCTTTAGATATTTTTCGCAGTTATTGTATGTAGGTATTACGATGCTATATTTCATAAGCCTTATATTACGCTGTGCCTTCGTTAAATCCACCTGCTTGGTCTGTATTTACATTTAGTACACCGGCAGCGGCAGAAGCATCATCCAAGAACCTGAAAGCAATGGCAAAGCGTCCGTTCAGCTTCCAACCAAACTGAAATTGAAAGTAGGAAGGGCTAGAGGTGGCAGACCAACGGATCATGAAGTTCATATAAAACGGCAGCATGAATCGAACTTCAAAGATACCGTTCCAGAACATCGTACCTTGTCCCGGTACTCCCGGACCACGCCCGATCTTGCCGAGTACCCAAGCTCCTGCACGTTTGAAGCCAAGCACAACGCAGACGAGAGGGATAATCACTTCTGTCGGCAACAAGAACGGGGGCAGGTTGAGTACCGTGTTTAGCCAGTTCGGTAAACGTGGATCAGTTTCTTTGCACCAAGTGAAAGCCATGTGTGCTCCTACGTCCCCACTGGGAACGGTGCTGTTGGTAAAGTTGTTGGTATCGTTGCAGTCAAATGTTTAATAGCTTGCTGCTTGTTATATGCTGATTTGGCAAGGGCATCATAATCGGTCATGTTTTCTTTAACTCAGCTATTTCAGCGGTAAGTTCTTTTATAGCTCCGACAAGATA